>Ga0268299_1000754_pt1 | contig 82529 bp, 69 predicted proteins | sample NOBtaG_FD_193484 | JGI IMG/M metagenome (GOLD analysis project Ga0268299, IMG submission 193484) | Activated sludge microbial communities from bioreactor in Nijmegen, Gelderland, Netherland - NOB reactor | ecosystem: Engineered > Bioreactor > Aerobic > Activated sludge | place: Netherlands... | reverse complement strand
GGTCAGCTGCGACCTGACGATGGAGCCATCGGTGGGTCAGGAAAGCCGAATAAGGTGCGTGACGCGTCGGCGGAGACCATGGTGCATAGGCCCGCGAATCGACCCCGCGCAATGTATCACGGCTCGATGAACACCTGCTGAAACTTCGCGAAATCGCGCAGGTCAACTCGGCCGTCGTTAGACATATCCGCGCGTTCGCAGTTCTCCGGCTGAAGCGCTGCCGGCCCCGCGAGGCACGCGGTCAGCAAGTTGTAGTCCGCGAAGTCCGCGTTGCCGTCGAGATTAAGGTCAGCCGGGTGATACGGATCGATATTGCCCGCGACGAGGTACGCCCGGCCGGTCGCCCCGTTGTCGTTCGCGGCGGTCAGCAGGTAATCGACGCGTCCGTCGCCGTTCACGTCGCCCATGGCGTTGGCGTCGAAGCCCAGTTGGGCAAATGCCACATTGTGCGTGTAAGTCTGCAGCACCGCGCTGGTCCGCCCCGAGTACACAAACGCCTTGCCCGCCTGCGTAGCCCCGGCTGGACTGAACCACGCAGCCAGCAGCATGTCCTCCCAGCCGTCCTGGTCGACGTCGCCGGCCATTCGGCCGATTCCGAAGCCGCCTTCGTTGTTCCCCATGTACGTGCGGATGCGCGCCCCGGTCGCGCCGGAGAAAACATGCGCCCGGTTGGCGTTGTAGTCGGACACGTAGAAGTCATAGAAGCCGTCGTTGTCGACGTCGCCGGAACCGTCGACAAACCACTGGCCAAAAAGAGCAGCCGGCGCTGGAGGCGACAGCAGTCGTATCGGGGCCGGATTGTTTCCCGCCAGGCAGCCAGCCCCGGAATAGACGTACGCTCGCCCCGTCCCGGCTGCCGCCCCGGCAGCGTAGCTCTCCGCCGCCACCAGCAGATCGGGAATGCCGTCGCCGGTGACGTCGGGGGCCGCGTGTACGCCGCTGCCAAAGCGGTCCGCCGCGCTCGCCCCGTCAATCGTGCAGATCAGCGACGCGGTCGCGCCGGAGAAAACGTAGGCGCGTCCGGCGTTGCCGCCGGCGGTGTCGTGGCCCGGCGCGCCCACGATGAAGTCGCCGCGCAGATCGCCGTCCAGGTCGCCGACTCCGGCGCAGTCATATCCGAACTGGTCCCCCAGGGCCGCGCCGATGACGGCGTGAATCTCCGAGCCGTCCGCGCCGGAATGGATCGCCGCGCGGCCGCGCGAACTCTGGTACGCCGTCGACGCGATGATCATGTCGCGCACGCCGTCTCCGTTCACGTCGCCCGGCGCGCCCACCGATCCGCCGAAGCTGGCGTTGTTCACCGTGCCCGTGATGGGCGGAAACACCAGCGCGCCGGTCGCGCCGTTGTACACGTACGCGCGTCCGCGGTTGGCCCCGCCGGTGTCGTGGCCCGGCGCGGTGATGATCAGGTCGTGAACTCCGTCGCTGGTGATATCACCAATGTCTTCCGAGACCCAGCCGAACTGGTCGCCCGCCACTTCTCCGGTGAAGGTATGAATCACGGTTGTTTCGGGCTCAGTGAACTGCGCGCGGACGTGACCGGCGACGGTCGTCACAATGATGAGCATGGTTCCGAACATGCGGGCCGTTAGGCTGAACTCTGCGCTGTTGGATCTCACGGTGTGGACTCCTGTCTGAGCTTGGGGCTGTAAGCAGATTTAATAAGACTGCGCGCACCGTGGGCGCGCACCGGCGCGATCACGCCGGAGCTACGCGCGCACACCGCGCGCTATCGGACGCTCGTCGGCGGGCGATTGCGCAGCGGTTCTCCGTGGAATACGCCACTTCGCGCCGGTACAATGCCCGCGGGAAGGCTGATTCGCCGACCCTGGGAGATGTGCGCAGAACGAGCGCGCCAGCGGACAATATTCGCGAGATTTTTTTGACGGTCTTCGTGTGGTCGATTCAGGCAGGCGGCGGCGCATGCAGGCACACACCGACATCCGGGAACCGGGCGATCGCTGGCAGGACCACTACGCCTCGCTGCGCCGGCTCGCGCGGTCGTACATGCGCGGCGAACGCATCGACCACACGCTGGACCCCACGGCCCTGGTCCACGAAGCGTTCCTGCGGATCGCGCGCAGCGCGACCCGCGACCGTCTCGACGGCCAGGCGTTCGTCCGCCTGATGGCCCGCACCATGCGCATCGTGCTCATCGACTCGGCCCGGCGGCGCGGGGCCGCGAAGCGCCGCGGCGCTGCCCAGCGCGTTCCGCTGGAGGACGAGCGGGGCGCCTGCGCGCCCGATCTTGCCGAAGTGCTCATGATCGATGACGCGCTCGGCCGGCTGGAACAGGTCGACGCGGAACTCGCGGGCATTGTCGAGCTGCGTTATTTCGCCGGGCTGAGCGAGGACGAAACCGCCCTGGCGCTGGGTTGTTCGACGCGCACCGTACGCAGGCAGTGGGCCGTCGCGCGGATGTGGCTCGCGCGCGAACTGGCGGGCGAATGAACATGGGAACCGCTCCTTGGATCGAAGTTCGCCGGGCGCTGGAGCGCGTGCTCAACGCGCCGCCCAGCCAGCGCGACGCCGTCCTGGATGAGACTGACGCAACCGTGCGCCGCGAAGTGGAAGCGCTGCTGCGTCACGAAACCGCGGGCGACGCGCTGCGCACCGGCCTGGGCGTCGCCGATCAACCGCCGCGCTGGCCCGCCGTCCACGCCGCAGCCGGAATGCGCATCGGACCCTACCGGCTGGAGGCGATGATCGCCGAGGGCGGCATGGGCGCCGTCTTTCTGGCTCGCCGCTGCGACAGCGATTTCGAGCAATTCGTAGCCGTCAAGCTGATCAAACCGGGCATCGTCGGCTCGGGCACCATGCGTCAGTTCCACGCGGAGCGCCAAACGCTTGCCCGGCTGGAGCATCCGTACATCACCCGGCTCTTCGACGGGGGAACCTCCGCAGAGGGAATTCCCTACCTGGTCATGGAGTTCGTACGCGGCGAGCCTATCGACGCGTTTTGCCGCCGCTGCCGCCTTGCCACCGCCGATCGGCTAAGGCTCTTCATCAAGGTCTGCGCCGCGGTCGATCATGCTCACCGCGCGTTGATCATCCATCGCGATCTCAAGCCGGGCAACATCCTGGTCACCGCGGACTGCACGCCGAAGCTGATCGACTTCGGCATCGCCAAATTGCTCGATCTCGCGGACGGCGGCACGGATTTCGCGACGGTGACCGCCCATCGCCCGATGACTCCGCGCTACGCCAGCCCGGAACAGCACAGCGGCGACCTGGTCACCACCGCCAGCGACGTCTACTCGCTCGGCGTAATCCTGAACGAGCTCCTGCACGATGAAGCCGCCACCGCGCCGCAGCCGCACGGTGCCCTGCGCCGCGCGATCAGCCGGCGCCACCCTGTCCCGGACGTGCCCGCAGAACTGGCGACGATCATCGCGAAAGCAACCCACGCTGAACCCACGCGGCGATACGGAAGCGCGCGCGAACTCTCCACGGACATCGAGTGCTATCTCGCCGGCCGGCCCATCCTCGCGCGCAAGGACACGCTATGGTATCGTGCGCGCAAATTCGCCCAACGCAACCACTTCGCTTGCGCCGCTAGCGGGCTGGCGCTCATCGCGATCGTGCTCGGCGTGATCGCGGTCACCATGGCCTGGCGGCAGGCGCGTGCGGATCGCCGCATCGCGATCGCAGCGCAACAGGACGCCGAGCAGATCAGCGCCTTCATGCAGCAGATCTACGCGACCGCCAACCCGTATCGGCACGCCCGCGACGTGACCCTGCTGGAACTGCTCAGCGATGCCGCCGCGCGCATGGAATCCGAACTGGCCAGCCAGCCGCGCGTCGAGGCCGGTGTGTGCCTGGCCATCGGCCAGACCTACGCCGGCATGTGGCTCTGGAAGGATGCGACTCCGCATCTCGCGCGTGCGCTCAGTCTCTTTCGCCGCCACGTTCCGGAAAACCAGGACAAGATCGCCGAGTGTCTCACCTGGCTGGGCCGCGCGCGCACTTTCGCACAGTCCGAAGAGAGCGTCGTGCTGCAGCAAGAAGCGCTGCGCATCCGCCGCGCGCTCTACCCCGAAGACCATCCGCTGGTCGCCGAGTGCAAGGGCAACCTGGCCTACGCCCACTGGAATGGCACCAAGGATCCCGCCCGGCGCAACTGGTCCGAAGCGGATCGGCTCTACTCCGAAGCCATCGCCACGCTGCGTGCGCAGGAATCCTCTCTCACGCTGCCGCAGCGCCGCGATCTCGCCCGCATCACCTTCAGTCACGGCGTCATGAAGTCCAACACCGACGATCAGCCGGCTGCCCTCGCGTTGCTCCGCGCGGCCAACGCGCTGTACGAGGGCATGGGCGGCAGCGCCGACCGGTACCTGGTCGCCTGCACGGAGCGCCTCGGCTGGCAACTTGAGGCCAATGGTGAGTTCTCCGAAGCGGAGGCCTGCCTGCGCAAGTCGATCTCGCTCACTCCCACGGAAATGCGCACGGTCGTGTCGCTGACCAACCTGTGGCGTTTGGCCCGGCTGCGCGCCATGCAGCACGATCGCCCCGGCGCGGAGGCCGGCTGTGTCACCGCCCTGCGCGAATGCGCCGCGGAGATGGTCGCGGACCATCCGGAGTTTGCCGACGACGTCGAGCGGATCATGGCGGATTTCACCGCCGCGCCCGTTTCTGAACAGGAAACGCGCCGTGCTCTCAGCCGGCTGCGCAAACTCGACCTGGCGGACGAATACCCCTTTGAACAGTGGCGCCAATTCGCCATCGACGCGCTGCACGCGGCCCCGGTCGTCGCCACGCCCTAGCGGCGGCGTTCATGCGGATCAGCTCCGACCGCTCAAATCCAATATCCATGTTCATCCAGCGGTGGACGCATCCTGCGCCTCGGGGTCTAATCCCCACAGCATGCAGCGCCGACCGTCACAACGCGAGATGGCCCGCGCCCGCCGGGCTCGCGACGCCTCCTACGATGGCGTCTTCTGGGTCTGCGTGAAGACGACGGGCATTTTCTGCAAGCCGTCGTGCAAGGCGCGTATGCCGCTCGAACGCAACGTGGCGTACGCGTTCAGCGTGCGTGACGCCCTCGCTTCGGGCTACCGCCCCTGCAAACGCTGCAAGCCCGCCCAGACCGGCGGGGGGCACCCAGCCTGGGTGCGGAGTCTGTTGGAACTGTCCACGCGCCTGCGCGACCGGCGGATCACCGACCAGGAGATCCGCGAAATCGGCATCGAACCGGTGCGCGCCCGCCGTTACTTCCACCAGGCGTTCGGCATGACCTTTCACGCGTACCATCGCGCTGTGCGCCTCGGCGCCGCCCTCGACGACCTGCGGCAGGGCGCCGGCACCCTCGCCGCCGGACTCAATCGCGGCTACGAGTCCGACAGCGGCTTCCGCAGCGCGTTTACGGGAAAATTCAAATCCACCCCAGGTAGGAGCAATCACGTGCAACCCATTTTGGTTCAGGGTATGGAAAGTCCGGTGGGGCGGCTCGAAATCGGCGCGACCGAGCGCGGCGTCTGTCTCGTCGAGTTCGCCGATCGGCGGGCGCTGCCCACCGAACTCGCCCGACTGGAGCAGCGCTTGGGCGTGCCCATCGTGCCCGGCACGAACGCGCTCGTCGCGCGGATGATCGACGAACTGAACCGCTATTTCGCCGGCGAATCGCGCGAATTCAGCGTGCCCCTCGACATCACCGGCACGCCGTTTCAGCGCCGCGTCTGGGACGAGCTCTGCCGTATTCCCTACGGCGAGACGATTTCCTACGGAGAGCTTGCCCGCCGCGTCGAATCACCCGGCGGACAGCGGGCGGTGGGGCAGGCCAACGGCGCGAATCACATCGCCATCGTCATTCCCTGCCACCGCGTGGTGCAGAGCGACGGCAAGCTCCGCGGTTACGGCGGGGGCCTGTGGCGCAAGCAGATACTGCTCGACTTGGAATCATCGGGCGTGTCGCTTTTCTCCGCTCCGGCGAAGGCGCTCCAGCACGCGTAGCGCATGCTCAAGTCCGCCGGCGTGCAAAGCGGTTGCCGGGCAGCGCGATGATCGCCCCCTTAAGTTGCAGCGTCGTCAGGCACGCCATCGCCTGCGGATGCGCCACGCGGCTGCGTTCGACGATCTCGTCGACGTAAAGCTCGTCGTGGTCGAGCGCCGCGAGAATGTCGCGTTCGGATGCGCTAAGCGCGGCATCAAGCGCGCCTGCGGACGTCGCGGACTTGCCCGCCGCTTCGCCCGCGGATCTGCCAGCGCCCGACTGCCCCATGGTTTTCCCCACAGACCCGAGCTCATCCAGGATGTCTTCCAGGCTGGCCACCAGCTTCGCCGCGCCCGTGCGGATGAGGCTATTCGGCCCCGCAGCCGTCGGCGTGTCCACCCGCCCGGGAATCGCGAACACCTCGCGGTTGTACTCGCTCGCCAGCCGCGCCGTGATCAGCGCCCCGCTCCGCTGGTTCGCCTCCACCACCAGCACCCCCAGGCACATTCCGGCGATGATCCGGTTGCGCCGCGGGAACGAATCCGCCATCGGCGGGCTGCCCAGCGGGTCCTCGCTCAGCACCGCGCCCGCGGCCATGATTCTCTCAGCCAGGTCCTTGTGCTCGGACGGATAGATCACGTCCACGCCGCTGCCCAGGACAGCCGCCGTGCGCCCGCCGGCGCTGAGCGCCCCTTCGTGCGCGTAGCTGTCCACCCCGCGGGCCAGGCCCGAAACCACGGTGAACCCCGCGCCCGCCAGCAGCGCCCCGAACCGCTGCGCCTGCTCGTAGCCGTACCGGCTGCACTTGCGCGACCCGACGATCGCGATGGCCACCGCGTCCTCCGGCGTCAGCGTGCCGCGCACGTACAGGCAGATCGGCGGATCGTCGCAGTGCCGAAGCTGCGGCGGATAGTCAGGGTCTTCCCAACAGACGATCCGCGCCCCCGCGGCAGCCGCCTTCTCGATCTCGCGCTCGACCGCCGCATCGTCGCGCGCCGCGAACACGTTCCGCGCCCGCCGCTCGCCGATTCCTTCGACCTCCATCAGCTCCGCGACCGACGCGGACAGGATCGCCTCGACATTTCCGAAGCGCTTGATCAACCGTCCCAGCAGCACCGGGCCAATGGCATCGGCTAGATGTAAACGAAGGTACTGCCGCGCGGTATCGGTGACTGTGCTCATTGTCGAATGGACGCCCGAAGCCGTAGGGTGGGCATCGCCAACCGTTCGTGGTTCTTTCGCGCATTCCAGTGGGCAATGCCCACCCTACACTCGCGCGACCTGCAGCGTGACCTTGACGCCTTCCAGGTCGACCTCGCTCGTATGCACCTTGTCGCCACCCAGCGCGCCGGCGGAAAGGCCCGTCGCCAGCGTCTCATCGGCGATGTACTGCTGAAATGATGCGACTGCTGCGCGAACTTCCGGCGACTCCGTTCCCACGCTTAGTCTGATGCGGTCCTCGATATTGAAGTCGGCGTCTTTGCGCAGATTTTGGACATTTCGCACAATGTCACGGGCGATGCCTTCCTGCTTGAGGGATTCTGTGAGGCGGCGATCAATGAGCACGACCGTATCGCCGTCAGCCGCCACCGACCAATCGTCACCGGCATCCAGTGAAATCTCCGCGTCTTCCGGCTCTAGCGTGTACGTCCCGCCGTCCGCGGACACATGTGCGTTCTCCCCGCGGGCGAACGCAGCCGCGATGGCCGCGCCGTCGAAATCGAGTAGCGCCTTTTCCACTGCCGGCAAAGACTTACCCAGCTTCTTTCCGGCGACCTTCTTGTTCAGCCGCACCGTGGTTTTCACCAGCCCGTCCACGCTGTCCACCAGCTTCGCGGACTTGATGTTCAGTTCCTCCAGCATGTGCGCCTGAAACTGCGCGTGCGCAATCGCCGCCCGCTCGACATCGTTCGCCGGCTTGACCACAACGGCGGCGAGCGGCTGACGCACCTTCAGCTTCGACGCCGCCCGCGCCGATCGCGCCAAAGACACGATGCGCAGCAGCGCCGCCATCCGCGCGGAAAGCCCCTCGTCGATCTTCGCCGCGTCCGCCTGCGGGTAATCCACCAGATGCACGCTCGCCGGCGCGCCCGGCATCTGCATGGCCACCAGGTTCTGATACATTTCCTCTGTGACATACGGCAGAATCGGGGCCATCACCTCGACCAGCTTGCACAGCACTTCGTACAGCGTCTGGTACGCCGCGAGTTTGTCGGTATCGCCCTCGCTCGCCCCGCGCCAGAAGCGCCGCCGGTTCCGCCGCACGTACCACGTGCTCAGATCGTCGATGAACCGCTGAATCCGCTGGCACACCGGCGGAAGGTCATAGCGCTCAAAATTCGCCCGCGCCTCGCGGATCACGAGCTGCAAGTCGGACAGAATCCACCGGTCAATGTCCTGCCGCTGAGCCAGTGGAACAGCCGGCGCCTGCGGATCAAACCCGTCCAGCCGCGCATAGTTGCAGAAAAACGCGTACGTATTCCACAGCGGAATGATCACCTGCCGCCGCGTTTCGTCCGCCGGGCCCGACGTCACCCGGCACAGCCGCACGCCGTCCACCGTATGCGTGATCTGCCCGCCGTCCTCGCCGTTGATCGTCACCTCTTCGCCCGGATGCCGCGTGCCGAACGCCAGGTCCATGATCGGCGGCTGCTGGCAGTACATCCAGCGCATGGTGTCCACGCCGATCTGCTCCGCCGCCTCCTCGAACCAGATGGCCGTGCCGTCGGACTTGTGCATCGCCTGCCGCTGCTCATTGAGCACCAGCGCATGGCCCAGCAGCGTCTTGAACGGCGGCCGAGGTTTGTCTTTCCCCAACTCCATCATGGTGCTCATCGCCAGGATGGAGTAAAACCAGTTGCGGAACTGGCCCGGAAAACACTCGGTGATCATGTCGGCTGGGATCCACTGGTCCCAGTATTCGCGGTTGGCGTTGTAGTGCGTGGTCGAGTACGCCACGATGCCCGCGTCCAGCCAGGGGTTCCCCACGTCCGGAATGCGCGACACCTCCGGGTTGCCGCACTTCTCACACTTGATTTTCACCCAATCCACGTACGGGCGGTGGGGCGTGTGGCCCTCGAACTTTTCCCACCCGCTGACCGCGCGCTGCTTCAGTTCCTCAAATCCGCCGATCACCTCGAAGTGCCCGCACTTGCCGCACTCCCAGATGGGCAATGCCAGCCCCCAGTAACGCTTCTTCGAGATCATCCAGTCGCGCATGGTGGAAAGCCAATCCAGCTCGCGCTCCTGCCCGCGCATCGCCGGCGGCAGCCAGGTCACCTGCTGCGCTGTCTTCTTGATCTCCTCGCGCCAGTCCATCGAGATGTACCACTCATCCACCAGCCGGAACACGAGTTCGTCGCCCGTCCGCCAGCAGTGCGGATAGATGTGCGGATACTTCTCGGCGGCGACGAGCATTCCCTTGCCCTTCAGGTCGTCCAGCAGCATCTGCACCGTCTCCGGATCGATCGCCCGCAGTCCGGTGTACTTGCCGAAGCCCGCGATGAACCGGCTTTCCTCATCGAGCGGGGCGATCGCCACCAGCTTCTGCTGCTCTCCCCAGACGTGGTCCACATCGCCGCACCCGGGCGCGGAATGGACGATGCCCGTGCCTTCGCCCGCGACGACGTACGCTTCGCCCTTGCCGGTTTTCCCAGGATCGAACACGCGGTGCCCCTCGGCCCCGCTCGGCCAGTCGCGCTGATTCTCGGGAATGAGCTCCAGCGGCTCCGCATATCCGCCGCGACGCTGCTGCGCGGGCAGTTCGTCGAACGGCCCGTCATACGTCCACCCGATCATTTCCGATCCGGGAATCACGGCCTCGATGTCGTAGCTGCCCTGCTCGGTCAGAATCTGGTGAATGCTCTTGAGCTTTGGCGTGTCCGCCGGCCACGGCTTGCCGCCGAAGCCTTCCTTGTACTCTTTCTCCAGCCGTTTGTATTGCAGGTTCTCCTGCGCAAAATAATACACATCGCCCGTGCGCTTCATCCGCAGCTTGACGTACTTCAATTCGCTGCTCACCGCGCATCCGGTATTCGACGTCAGCGTCCACGGCGTCGTCGTCCATACCAGGATGTATTCGTTCGGTCGCCCGCGCAGTGGAAAGCGCACAAAAATCGCCGTGTGCGTCACCAGCCTGCGTCCCTCGGCGATCTCCATGTGCGAGTACGCACAGCCCGCCCGGCCCGACCAGGGCATCACGTCCGTGCCCTTGTAGAGATATCCCAACTCGCTGCACTTCTTGAGAAATGTCCAGATCGTGTAGTTGTTCTCGTCCGCCATCGTGTAGTACGAGTTATCCCAATCCATCCAGTATCCCAGCCGCTTGGACTGTTCAGTCTGAATGGCGGCGTACTTGTTGACGCGGGCCTTGCAGGCCTCGGTGAACTTCTCCAGGCCCACACTTTCGATTTCTTTCTTGGTGTGCAGGTTCAGTTCGCGTTCGACCTCGACTTCCACCCACAGGCCCTGGCAGTCGAACCCGTTCTGATAGCGCTCGTCGTGGCCAGTGGCGGCGAAGTAGCGGCAGAACACGTCCTTGTACGTGCGTCCCCAGGCGTGATGCACGCCCATCGGGTTGTTCGCGGTGATCGGCCCGTCCAGAAATGACCAGCGCGGCTTGCCCCGGTTCTTCTCGCGCAGCCGGTTGAAGATCTGCGCCTCCTCCCAGAAACGCAGCACCTGCCGCTCCCGCGACGGAAAGTCCACCCGGGTGTCCACCTTCTCGAACGCCATGGTCACTCCTCCGGCCTCATGCCGGCGATCGCCGCCATCGTCTGCCCGCCGTCGGTTCCGCGTCACGGCGGTGCATCCGCGCAAAACGCGCACTATAGTCCCCGGTTCGCGGCTTGTGAACGCACAGGCGATCGCCCAGTGCTGAAGGTGCTCGCTTGGCTGCCGCCAGGTTCATCAACCAATCAGCGCCGGGGGACGCCATCAATCAGAGCCGGGGGCGCAAGCCCTCGGACCGAAAGTCGCGGGAACAGAGCGCATACTCCGGAAGCCAAGAGAGCTCGTCAAGAGGGAGTTTAATACAACATGTTGTCGCACAACAAGTTACATTTGCGTCCGCGTCCGCGACGCACGATCGCGGCACGCCGCTGCGGAAACGCCCGCGGCAGGGCAACGCAATCCCGAGGTTCCTCGTACAGCCATTCGCGCAAGCCTGATATAACATCTGGAGTCAATCGCTTATTGTCCGACAACGAGTGGAGCATGACGTTGGAAACCAACCGGATTGCGGTGGGGGGGAACACGCGGCGTCGGCTGGGCGCGGGGACTTCCGCGGTTCCTATTGTCCTGCTGCTGATCAGCCTGGCCGTGCTGCTCTGGGCCTCAGTACGTTATGGCCAGCGAGCGCAGAGTGCCGGTCAGCCGGATGTCGTGCCCCGCGCGGTCACGCCGCGCGGCGACCTCGCCGCCGACGAGCAGGCCACCATCGAGTTGTTCGAGCGCTGCGCGCCGTCCGTGGTGTACATCAGCCCGCTGGTCCGCACGGTACGCCGCACCATGTTCGGATACGTGGAAGGCGGCGTCGTGCCGTCGGGCACCGGCTCCGGCTTCGTGTGGGACGCGACAGGTCACGTGGTGACCAACTATCACGTCATCTATGGCGCCGAGGAAGTGCAGGTCACCCTGCCGGACAACTCGCGCTACGCGGCGGATATCATCGGCGTCTGGCCGGACAACGACCTGGCTGTTCTGCGCATCGCCGCCCCATCCGAAAAGCTCCACCCCATCATCGTGGGCTCGTCCAGTGATTTGCGCGTGGGCCAGAAAGTCTTCGCCATTGGAAATCCCTACGGACTTGATTTTACCCTCACCACCGGCGTGGTCAGCGCGCTCAATCGCGCCATCCGTTCGCCGACCGGCGACGCGATCAGCGGCGTCATCCAGACCGACGCGGCGATCAATCCCGGCAACAGCGGCGGACCGCTGCTCGACAGTGCCGGCCGGCTGATCGGCATCAACACGTCGATCTACACCCAGTCGGGCGGCAGCGCCGGCATCGGTTTCGCTGTTCCGGTGGACACGGTCAACGCGGTCGTGCCGCAACTCATCGCGCATGGCAAGATTGTGCGTCCGGGCCTGGGCGTGAATCTCGCCGCCGACGTCATCGCCCGGCGGCTGCGGCTGGAGGGCGCGCTCATCGTCAGCGTGAATGCGGGCAGCGGCGCGGAACTCGCGGGCCTGCGCCCCACGCTCGAATCCAACGACGGGCAGATCGTTCTGGGCGATGTCATCGTCGCGATCGACGGCAAGCGCACGCCGGACAATCGCGCCGTCTTCGACGCGCTGCGCGAACATCAGGTGGGGGACACGATCAAGGTGACCATCGACCGCAACGGGCAGCGGCAAGAGGTGCCCGTCACGCTCCAGGCGGTGGACGAGCAGACCCGCGTGATGCAACGCCCGCGCTGAACGCAGCCCTGGACGCGCGTTCGCGGCCTCACCGCGCGATGCGCAGACCAATCTGCGACCACACGTAGCCGATGCCCGCGCCCACGATGCAGTCGCTCGGCCAGTGCGCCGCGTGCATCACCCGCGAAAACGCGCATCCCGCCGCCAGCAGCCAGAAGAGCGCCGACGCCCGCGGATAATACCACGCCAGCACCCCGGCCAGGGCGAACGCCGCCGCGGAGTGCCCCGACGGAAACGATTGGTAATCCCGGCTAGTATTTCCCAATCGATACCCGCGCCAGGTATTTACCGCCGCCAGGTCGCCGCCGACTTCGACCCGCGCCAGCGCTACGAACGGCCGATCCCGGCCCACCGCGAACTTGGCCAGGGAATACGTCACATTTGCGCCGAGTTGTGCGGCCAATAGCGCAATGAGAATGCGCTTGCGCCGCCCGTCCAGCAGTGCGACCAAGGTCAGCGCCGCCCCGATGGTCAGCGGCTGGGCGAAGTTCTTGAAGCCTTCGAAGATCTGGTCCCCGAATCCGTCCTCGGAGAGCGTTTCGGTCCAGCGGACAATCGGCGCAATCGCCGGATCCACGCGCCGCAGCAGTGCGAACCCCGCGGCGACAATGAGCACCGCGATCCCCAGGCGCGACCAGCGCCAAGCATAGCGCCTACGCGACACCGCCTCACCTCGCGCCAACCTCTCGCTGCCTGCCCCTGCCATGGTGTGTTTCCATCAACCCGTCACGACGCGGATGTGCCGGCGCCGCCTCGCACCGCCGGAAATCGTACCCGCACCGCGAACAAACAAAAGCGGCGGCGTCCGTCTGCGAACGCCGCCGCAACAGATTCTGATCTTGCAGCGCACCGGCTGGCGGTTCAACCAACTGGCCCGGCTAGCGGCCGTAGTACTCAACCACCAGGCCGTATTCCACCTCGAACGGCAGCCGCACGTCTTCTGGAACCGGCAGACGCACGACGCGACCTTCGAGCTTGTTCTCTTCCACCTGCAGCCACTCGGGCGGCAGCGGACCCTCGCAGGTCTCCGCACACCCCTTGACGAATTTCTGGCTCTTCTCGCGAACGCTGATTACGTCGCCCACCTTCAGGTTGTACGATGGACGGTCCACCTTGCGGCCATTCACGAAGAAATGACCGTGCGCCACCGCCTGCCGCGCCTGCCAGATGGTACGTGCCCAGCCGAGCCGCCGCACCGCGTTATCCAGCCGGGTCTCCAGCAGTTCGGTCAGGGCCGTGACATTGTCCTTCTTGGTCGTGCTCGCCTTTTCCATGTAGTGGCGGAGCTGCGTGTCGCGCACGTTGTAGTAGAACGCGATTTTCTGCTTTTCCGCGAGCTGCCGGCCATACAGGCTGGGCCGGCCGCGACGGAAACCGTGCATGCCCGGGCGGTTTGGCCGCTTGGGGTTCAGGTGCTTGTTGGTCTCACAGATGGGTACGCCCAGCCGGCGCGTAATACGAACCTTCGGACCGATGTAATTGCCCATGCGAAATGTAACCTCTTGAAAATACTGCGCTTACGCCGCGATCGCTCACGCGGCCAACTTAGCCAGTCCACAACTTCGGCAACGCGGGTCAAAACACCCCAGCCAACAACCAGCCCGCCGTCCCGTCCGCCCCGGCTAGAGGGCGGAACGTGTGATAATAGCAGGATGCCGCCAACGGTCAACGGAGGGTCGATTCCGATGATTCCACAAAAAAAGTCGACCCGCCTTGACGTCGTTCGAATCGACAGTATATTCTGTATAGACAGAACATACAGAATGGCAGTAACGGGTTTGGCGGGCAGGACAAAGCGGTTCATTCCGCATGGGAGGCGATCTGGTGCATGACGCGAGTTACCCCAAAAGCCTGCGGTTGGGTGCTCTACGACGGCGATTGCGCGATATGTGTGCGAACGGCGAAACAGTTCGAACGCGGCCTGCACCGACACGGATTCGCGATCGCACCCTTGCAGACGCCCTGGGTGCGCGCGCGTTTGAATTTGAAAAGGTGCGAGCCTGCAAAAGAGATGGTCGTGCTCTGGCCTGATGGCTCCGTTTGCGGTGGGGCGCATGCGGTGGTCGGTCTTGCTCGCGTGTTCTGGTGGGCTTGGCCGCTTTATCTGTTAGCGAAACTCCCAGGCGCCATGCGGATACTTTGCGTCATGTACCGCTGGTTGGCCCGGAATCGCTACTGTATCAGTGGCCATTGCGAGAGGCATGCAGCCGACTCGGTCAGTCGGTCGGTTGCGCAGGACTGCAGTCGTGATTCAAGTAGAGAATAAACTAAAACCCAACCAAGGCATCGGGACTCGTTTGAAAGTTGTGATGCCCGGTGGCAGCGGGCAGGTCGGCACGATTCTTGCGCGGGCGTTTCGCCGCGATGGGCACCATGTTGTCATCATCGGGAGGAGCCAACGTGGCGACCCGTATTTCCTTACCTGGGATGGCCGGACGACGGGGAAGTGGGTTGAAGCGCTCAATGGCGCAGATGTCGTTATCAACCTGGCGGGTCGATCGGTGAACTGTCGGTACGGCAAACGGAATCGTTGTCAGATACTGACATCGCGCGTTGACTCGACCCGAGCAGTCGGTGCGGCGCTTCGATTGGTCGATCGCCCACCGGCCCTTTGGCTGCAGGCGAGTACGGCCACGATCTACGCGCACACATTTGACCGGGAACAGGATGAATTCACCGGCACGCTGGGCGGAGGAGAACCCGGCTCGTCGCCGAAATGGGACTTCAGTATCGACGTTGCCCGTGCATGGGAAAAAGCCGCCGACGACGCCAGTGTGCCGGGTGTCCGCTGTGTGAAGCTCCGATCAGCCATGGTCATGAGCCCCGATCGAGGCGGAGTATTCGACACGCTGTTGAATCTGGTTCGGTTGCGGCTCGGCGGAAAGTCAGGCAGTGGACGGCAGTACGTGTCGTGGATCCACCACGAAGATTTCGTTCGCGCGTTGTACTGGTTCATCGAACATCGCGAACTTGCGGGAGTCGTCAACGTATCTTCGCCGTGCCCATTGCCGAACGAGTTGTTCATGCGGGCTATCCGCGACGCTTGGGGTGCCCGCCTCGGATTGCCCGCGACGTCATGGATGCTCGAAATAGGCGCACTCTTGATGCGTACCGAAACAGAGCTCATTCTCAAGAGTCGCCGCGTCGTTCCCGGACGTCTCGTCCGCAGCGGATTCGAATTCTGTCAGCCAGACTGGGCCGAGGCAGCGCGTGAGCTTTGCTCGGAAATCCGCGCAACGTGATGGCTGATTGCATCAAACAATACGCTTGGCGATCATTTCCTCCGTCAATTCAGATCAATTGATATGACTGATCGCGCGGCCTATTCCGGTGTTGCTCGGATTGCCGCCATGCGGGATTGCAGATCCGCTGGCAACTGAACTTCAATTTCCGGCGTGATCAGGTTGAGTTCCAGCATGTCGCGAAGATGCGTGCGATCTTTGTCGCGAAAGGCAGTGAGCTTCATCACCAGCAGCGAATGAAGGTCAACCACCGCAAATCCGTCCGGTGATCGTTCAGGCTTGCCAAGGTCCGGCACCGCGTGCAGTTCATTCGCCCGCACAAACTCGCCGGCCAGCACCACGTGGATCGCACGCCGCGGGTTCGGGTCGTCCTTCTCGATGAACAGGTTCACGCCGTGAACGTGTGCCGCCTCGAACCCGACCGACGCAAGCGCCGCCGTCGCAGCCGGCAGATCGGCCTTGCGCAGCAGAATGTCCACGTCCACGGTGTTTCGCACCGCAGCCGGTTCCACGCGTGCCACCCAAACCGCAACCGCGTGCCCGCCGACCACCGCATACGGCACGCCCGCGCGATCCAGCGCCGCGGTCGAACGCAGCAACCGCTCGCGGACCTTCTCAACGGCCATCAGCGCTCGCTCCAGGGACAAATGTTGCATCGCCGAATACTTTACCCGATCGGGCTATTTTCCACCAAGTTTCACGCCGCAATGCCGATCAGATCGTCAAATGGGAGATACGATCAGGTAGCCCGGCGACGGAGAAACTCGATGGTATCCGCCTTGTCCGCCCGCGCCGCCGCGACCGCGGTGACACGCTCGACGAGTTCATCATCGTCAATCGCAAGCTCCACGTTGTTCAATGCCAGGAACACGAGCGCAGCCACGGCGCCTACACGCTTGTTGCCGTCTACGAATGGTGGTCGCGCACCAGGTGAAAGAGATAGGCCCCGGCCATTTCAAAGAGATCACGGTGCAGCAGTTCGCCATCAAAGGTGGCTTGCGGAACAGCAAGAGCCGATTGCAGCAAACCCGCATCGCGTATGCCTGGATCGCCGCCGTAACGCTCGATCTGGTCGGCATGAATGGCGAGTACATCCTCGACGGTCAGGAAATCGGGCGACATCGCTCACTCGGCGAGTTTCCGCAGCGCCTTCGCGTGCTTGCGATTGGCCTCCTGCAGCGCCTTCTGGAATGCCGCCTCGCGCCGCCCGTCGCGCACCGGCGCTACGACCAGCGCATCGCCATTGGTGGTGATCTGCAGCGGCGTGTCCGGACCGATGCGCAGCAGTTCCATCACCGCGCGATCAATGACCAATGCGTAGCTGTTGCCGTGGCGTGCGAGTTTCTTGACCATACGATCAGCCTCCCGGTTGCAACAATGTTATACCATTGTATGAACCGCTGCGCCGGCAGTCAACCCCCGCTCCGCCGCAGAAAGCACCTCACGCGACGATCGCAGGGCAATCAGGCCAAATCACACGCCAATGTCTTCGTTCCAAAGCTGCGGCTTGGCGGCGATGAAGTCCCGCATGAGCTGAACGCACGTGGGATCATCCACGATGGTCAAGTCCACCCCCCGGCTGCGCACGTAGTCCTCCGGCCCGCGAAACGTCTGGTTTTCCCCAATGATGATCCGCGGAATCTTGTAAAGAAGCGCCGTCCCGCTGCACATGTCGCACGGCGAAAGCGTCGAATACAGCGTGCAGCGCGCATAATCGCGCGCTGTCAGCCGGCCCGCGTTCTCGAACGCGTCCATCTCCGCGTGCAGAATCGCGCTGCCCCGCTGCACGCGCCGGTTGTGCCCGCGCCCGACAATCCGCCCATCCAGCACGATCACCGAACCAATGGGAATCCCGCCCTCCGCCAGCCCCTGGCGCGCCTCGTCGATCGCCGCCTGCAAGAATGAATCCATATTGCACCAAACAGAAGTGATGAGTGAAGATTCAAAAAGTGCCTGGTCGGCGGACTCACCCCCAAGTGCAGCGCCCGTTACCCGATCGTCACCGTTCCAGCACCTTCGACTTCGAACGCACGACTTTAGACTTTCGACTTTTGACTTCTAACTTCTGACCTAATCCACCACAATCTCCAGCGACTGGCTGAAGCACGCCGCAAGTCGATCGATTTCTTCGGGGCTGGGCGCGCTGTCATGAATCAGCAGGCGATACCGGAACATCGCCACTTCATCCCTGGCGAAAGTCCGCGCGCCGCCGCCGCGATCGGCCCCGCCCTCCCCGCAATAGCTCGAAACGCCGAACGGGTTCGCCGCCATCAGCCCGTCGTCCGTCACGTTCCACAGTGTTGGAAAACGCAAATTACTCGGACTGTCGATCATCGTCACGCCCACGAAGCGATCGTCGATCTGACCCGTGCAGTCGCACCACGCAGCCGCCGACCCGCGGCAGTCCTCCTCCCCCTGCTCGCCCAGTGAATTGCGCAGCATCCCGCCGCCACGCCGCGATAATGCCGGCGCCACCCGCACCGCGCAGATCCCGCCTTCCGTCGTGTCGCCAAACGTCACGTCGCCGTACGCCATGATCAGCCGGCTGGTGACGTCGATGATCCGCATGCCGTGCAGCGCCGCATACACTGTGTACACGCGCTGTTCTGTCAGTTGGGTTTTGCCTGAAGAATCCAACCAGTCGATCATCGCCGACAGCCGCCCGAACACCGGCCCGCTGCTCGACAGCGTGAATCGCCGATGCTTCTGCCGGCCGGCCCGCGCTGCGCCGGTCCAATGATCCACCCCGTTCACGTCGCCCCAGCCGCTCCAGCACGAATGGTGATGGGCAGCTGGCCCGCCCGCATCCGCGCCGCCTGGCTCGCCATCAATCGTCACGCCGAACCCGGCCGGCGACTTCAGCGAACTCAGAAACGGTCGTCGCGCGGCGGTGGCCGAACGGTATGTCGCGATCAATCGCTGGTCCTGCTGGATTTCCGCGTCGCCCGAGTCCAGCTCGCGGACCACGACGCGCGCCGCGTCAGCCAGGAATCCGGCGTTCTGCAGGCGATACTGCCGCTGTTCGTTGGGCCGCATCGCATCCTGCAGCCAGCACAGCCGGGCCCGCGAATCCACCTGGACGGGAATCGGCCTTCCCGAGTCGGCATCGACGAGCCCCATCAGGCGCTCATCGTCGACGCGCTGCAGGGGAATGCGCGCCGCGACCGGAGCAGCCGGGCGGCCCTCTGCCGATGCTTGCACCGTGATGCGCATGGCCTATTCGTCGGTGTCAGGACCGAGATCGATGACCGGGACCATTTCGGTCCGTTCCTCGGGGTTGCTGCGCGCCGGCTGGGTGGTGTTCTGCCTGCCGCCATTGCCTGCGTCGATCGTCGTGCCCGCCGGATCGTCGATGCCCGGCGTGCGTGGCGTCGGCTCATACGCCGGCGCGGTCATGATCGCCGCGTTGTTGACCGGCGCGCCGAACGATTCCGCCTCGACCATCCGCCGCGGCTGCTGAATCTGGGCGACGCCCTCGGTGAGTTCGTAAATGCGCCGCGAGGCGAACGCCGTGTTCGATTTGTTGAACGTCTCTTCCTCGAGCACGCGGTGGTAAAGCTCCAGCGCCTTGGCCCGGTCCTTCAGGCGATAGTCGTAGACCACCGCGGCCTGGAACAGCGCCGGATGCGGTGACCGCGGGTCCCACTGGCGGCAGCGCTCGTACCACTGCACGGAAAGCGTCTCGCAGTTGCGGAAATACTCCTTGAGGATTTCCCCATTGCAGAAGGCCGCATCGTCGATCTTGTCGCTGTCCGGATACTTGCGGATCAGCTCGGTGAACTTCTCGAGCGCCTGCCGCATGTGCTGCCGGTTGTACAGCACCGGAACGCCGTGCCCGCCCTTGCGCATCAGCTCCACGCCCTGGTCGTACATCGCGTCCGCCTCGGCGATGGAGTGCTGCGGACGCAACCGCGTCGCGGGAATCTCCGCCGACATGATGTACTTGTACGGCTTCACCCGGCTCAGGTCGGCGAGTTCCGCCTCCGCCCATTTCTGCTTCGTGCTGTAGCCGTGCTCCGCGTAGTAATCGCGCAGAATTTCGAGCAGCTTGCGGTACCGCGCCCGATGCGTCAGCACGCCCTCGACGATGTCCACTTCCTTCGCGTCAGCGATCTGGATCTCCGGCAGGTCCATACCGTCCGGTTGGCCCATGTCGGTCGTTGGCCCGTCCGGTCGCTGCCGATCAGACGCCCAGCGCGATTCGGTATTGCACGCAACGCCCGCCAGGGTAAACACCGCAAGCGCGGCCAGGTGAAGACGTGTGAAGATAGGTAGCAGACGGGACATGGGCCTCTCCTTGGCACGGTGGCAATCTGGCTTCCTGAATTCGCCCCTTCCCGGGGTGTCGCCAGCTTGCCCGGATTAAACCAGCCCCGCCTGGCGCCGTCAAGAATTGAGATGAAACGTCCAGCACCCTGCTGTGTGGCTCAGCCGGGTGGCACAGACAAGCTCCGCTTGCCCGTGGTTCGGAGGTTTAGGTCGCGCCCGACGGCAACGACCGAGGCGGCCCGCCTACCACTGCGCCTCCTCGAACGCCCCGAACTTGCTCAACTTGCGCGCCGGCCGCGATTTGATGATCGCAGCCGCCAGTGTCAGGTCGCCTTTGGTCGTGATTTTCAGATTCGTCGCGTCGTTCGCGACCAGGGCTACAGCCTCCCCCAGCGCCTCCACGAGCTGCGCATCATCGGTGATCGCAGCACGGTCCGCAGGCAGCCCCGCGTACGCCCGCCGCAGAAGCTCCGCGCGAAACACCTGCGGCGTCTGCGCCTCGAAAAGATTGTCCCGCGGCACCGTCGCGTCAATCACCCCCGCGGCTGATCCGCGCTTGATCGTGCCGTGCAGCGGACACGCGAGGATTGCCGCGCCGCTCTTGGCTGCCTCCGAAAACACCGCGTCGATCATCTCTTCCGTGGCGCACGGCCGCACCGCGTCGTGTACCGCGATGTATTCGGCGTCGTCGGCGATGGCCTCCAGCCCGCGCGCGACCGAGTCGCAGCGCAGCGCGCCGCCTTCGACCAGCTTCACGCCCATGAAGCCGAGATTCGGCGCATATTTCTGCTTCATCTGCTCCAGGTCTTCCGGCGGCACGACCAGCACCGTGGCGCACACGTCCGCGCGGTTGATAAACAATTCCAGCGTGCGGATGAACACCGGCCGCCCATCGAGCTGGGCGAAAGTCTTCTTTTCGCCCGCGCCGAAGCGTTCGCTCTTGCCGCCGGCGGGGATGATGACCGCGTACTTCGCCATGGTTGCGCCTCCGAGTTTGATACGCGTCCGCGACGCGCTGCCCGCCGGCTGACGCGCCTCAAGCCTTGGCCGAGTCTCCGCCGCGCGGCGCTGGGTTGCGCCCGTCGCCGCGGCGCGGCCCGGAAGGTTCTCCGCCGTCGCCGGCGCCCTCCATGCGCCCGAAAATCATCCGCCCGGCGGAGGTCTGCAGCGCGCTGGTGACGGAGATCAATACGGTTTTCCCAATAAAGTTCCGGCCGCCCTCGGCGACGACCATCGTGCCGTCCTCGAGATAGCCCACGCCCTGGCCCACCGCTTCGCCGGGGCGGATGATCCGCACCTCCATCTGCTCACCGGGCAGGTACACCGGCTTCAGCGCGTTCGCCAGGTCGTTGATGTTGATCACCGTCACGCCGCGAAGCTGCGCGATCTTGTTCAGGTTGTAATCGTTCGTCACCACCCGCCCGCCGATTTTCATCGCCAGCTCGACGAGCATTTCGTCCACCCCGCGCCCGTGGTCCTTCCGCTCCATGTGTACGTCCATGATCTTCACGTCCGACTTTTCGTTGAGCTGCATGCGGTTCAGAATGTCCAGGCCGCGCCGGCCGCGATTGCGTTTCAGCCGGTCGCCGCTGTCGGCGATAAGCTGCAGCTCCTGCAGCACGAACCGCGGAACGATCAGCTCGCTCTCGACGATCCGCGTTTCGCAGATGTCCGCGATCCGCCCGTCGATGATCACCGACGTGTCCAGCAGCATCGGCCGGTTGCCCTTGGTCTGTTTCGCGAACTCCACGTACGGAATCACGAAGCGCACGTCGTCCTTCGTCTGGATGATGAAGCTCACCGCCAGGTAGCAGCAGGCCACGCCGATGATGATCTTCAGCGTGCTGATGAACGGATGGTCGCGGTAGCCGATGAGCTGCTTCTCAGGGACGATCTTCTTCTCAAACGAAGTTCGACCGGTCGCGTCGGGCACGGTCACGATTTTTTCAACGGCGACTTCGGCGGTCACTGGCTGGCGCAGGTCTGGGGCCACCGATTGAATGATTAGGTCGATGATGATGGAAATGCCGAAGGACATGACCATGCCCACGACAATCCCGAAGAAGAACCCCGAAATGGTCAACAGCGACTTCTGCCCGATGAAAATGTCGATCGCGATGACCACCAGCGCCAGCACGATGACGCCCACCAGCACCAGCGGCTTGTTGAACTGGAGCACGTTGAGCATGCTCCCCGGATCAGGGTCCGCCGCGATGAAGCTCCACGCCACCGCGACCACGGTCAGCACAAAAAACGCACGCAGCACGTGCAGGAACATGCCTTCGCTCCCGGACAGGCGTCCGCCGCTCTCAACCAACCGGCGCGCCCGTGACGCCAAGCTACTATAGCCGCACCGCTTTGTCACGAGCAACCGGCGCAACTTTCGCTGCCACCGGGTTTTAGAGTGGACGCCATGCGCGCCCGCCCGTTGCCGGCTGCGGCAGGTCCGCTATGATCGAAAGTCTGGTTTTCAGTCGCGTGCAGCCGATATGCACGTCAGTCGCCGCGCTTTCATCCGGCAAGTTATTCGGTCCGCGCGACGGAGCAACGCAACCATGAAACACATCCTGGTGCTGGGCGCAGGTCAAAGCTCCCCGTTTCTCATCCATCACCTGCTCGAACTCGCCGAGAAGCACGACTGGTTCATCACCGTCGGCGACCGCGACGTCGATCTCGCCGCGCGCCGCGTCGACAAGCACGCCCGCGGACAGGCGGTCGCCGTCGATGCCAACGACATCAGCCTGCTCGCCACCCTGATCAAAAAGGCCACCCTGGTGGTCAACCTGCTCGCCCCCGCGTTCCAGCACCAGATCGCCATCGAGTGCGTCGACCACAAGGCCCACATGGTCAGCGCGTCGTATCGCGACCGCAACGTCCGCGAGCTCAACAACGAGGCCCAGCGCAAAGGCGTGATCATCCTCAACGAGGTCGGCCTCGACCCCGGCATCGACCACATGTCCGCCATGAAGGTCATTCACGAAATCCGCCAGCGCGGCGGACGCGTGACCAGCTTCGTGTCCTACGGCAGCGGCGTGCCCGCGCCGGATTCGTGCTCCAATCCGCTGAAGTACGCGATCACCTGGAACCCGCGCAACGTGGTCATGTCCTCCGAGTTCGGCGCGCAGTACCTGATCAACGGCAAGATCAAGATCGTGCCCTATCCCGACGTGTTCGCCCGCAGTTGGCCCGTGCAGGTCGAGGGCATCGGCACGATGGAGGCCTATCCCAACCGCGATTCGCTCTCCTATCGCGAAACCTACGGCCTGCAGTACACCCACCAGATGGTTCGCGGAACGCTGCGCTACCCCGGCTGGAGCGAAACCTGGTGCCAAATCGTGCGCCTTGGCCTGCCCAACGAGACATTGCGAATTCCCAACATCGCCGAACGCAGCTACGCCGAACTCGTCGAGATGTTCCTGCCGCGCACCGTCGCCGGCGCCACCATCGAGGAGCGCGTCGCGTTTCACCTGAAGATCAGCCCGACCGGCAAGATCATGGACAACTTCCGCTGGCTCGGCCTCTTCTCCGAGGAGCCCGTCGGCCCGGTCGGCGAAACCATGGCCGAAGCGATGATCGCGCTGCTCACCCGCAAGCTCACCCTCGGACCCACCGAGCGCGACATGGTCGTCGTGCAGCACGAGATGGAAGTGGAATACCCCGAAGAAGCAGCCCGCCGCGAAAAGCACATCTCCACGCTCATCGCCTACGGCGAACCCGGCGGCTTCACCGCCATGTCGCGCACCGTCGGGCTGCCCGCGGCCCTTGCGGTCGAGCTCATCCTCACCGGCGGCCTGCCCCTGACCGGCTCGCACATCCCCACGCACCCGGCGATCTACACCCCGATCCTCGCCGGGCTCGAGAAAGCCGGCCTGACCTTCACCGATCGCGTCATGCCCCTCAAGCCCGAACCGCGTCCCTAACCGCTTAATTTGAACCGCGAATACACGCGAATGGACTCGAATGATGGGGTTGCGAACTCGCCTTTTTTGTTAGCGTGCATTCGCGTCCATTCGCGGTTCCGCTCAGGCAGTTCGCAACACGTCGCGTCCATTCGCGGTTCCGTCACACCCCGAATTGCTCGACGATCCCCGGCAGCCGGTCGAACAATCCCAACTCCTGCGCCGAAAGCTCCGCGTGCCGCCGCTCCATCACCCGCGCCACCACGCCGCGCAGCTTGTCCAGGTCTGTCCGCGTCGATTCATCCGCCGTCAGCCACGCGTACGACGGCACGAACTTCGGGCAGAATCCCCCCGTCGCCACCATCGCGCCGAAGCCGATCACCGCGCCTGTCGGCAGGAGCTGCCCGATTCCTGTGCGCGCAAAATCCCCGATCACGCACCCCGCGAACTGCCGCTCCGTGTTCAGCCGCTTGCTCCCCAGTTGCACGCTCACCGTTCCGTAGGTGTTTTTCAGATTCGAATTCGTCGTGCCCGCCCCCAGGTTCACCCAACTGCCCACGTACGCATCGCCGATGAATCCATGGTGCTGTTTGTTCACGTGCCCCTGGAATACCGACGCGGCTATCTCGCCCTCCACTCGGCACATCGAGTGCAGCGATGTCCCCGCGCGGATCGACGTTCCCGGTTTCACGATGCAGCCCGGCCCAATGTACGCCGGTCCCTCCACGTACGTGTGTACGTCGATGCGCGCGTCGTTGCTGATGAACACCGGCCCGTCCGTCGCGTCAATCACCGCGGTGGGGCGGATCCGCGTCCGATCGCCCACGTGAATCTGATCCGGATTCATCAGAAACGCCGAACTGCTCACGTTGCCCGTGCTGCCGCGGTCGTCTCCCGTCCAGTGCCGGCGCAGAGCAGCCGCGTTCTGCCCCGCAAGGTCCCACGGATGCGCCGCGAGCTGCGCGTCCACCTCTTCGCTCGGAAAATCGCCCAGGCGCTCCAGCGCATCCGCCGCGAGCAGCAGTTCCGGAGTCACCAACTGCGCCAGCCGCGCGTCGCACGCGATGTACGCGATCGCCGAGCCGCAGCGGCCCACAAACGGCGCCGGGCGAAACGGCACCGGGCCGTTCAGCACCCAGCGCCCATTCACCAGCAAACCACCCGCCGCGACCGGCCGGTTCACCGGCAACTGGTTGCGCATCGCCGTGACGTCCGCAATCCACGCGCGCACCCACAGCCCCGTAATCGGCACGCGCAGGGCAAACGCCGCGTTGTCCAGCAGCGACTTGCGCCCGCAGCGCAGGCCCATCAGCGATCGCCAGTAGGTCAGGGGAAGGAACTCGGAGAAACCTGCGTCCTCGAAGAGAATCAGCGGAGCCATGCGCCGCAGTATAGTCCGCGCGGCCCACGTGCCAAACAGATTCGGCAAATGATGCAAATCGGGTAATGCAACGCGCAGCGCCTAAGCCAAAAGTGCCAGAGCCCGCCGTCCTGGACCTGCGCATTGCCGCGCGAGCCGAGAGCGACGGGCCCTGTGCCAATCGTCCAACCGGTCACCGCAACTGCCGATGGTTCGGCGGTTTGACGAACCCTTCCAGTTACGGTGGGTGGTCCGTCCGGGCCTGGACTTCCCGTCCGGCACAGACCAGCTGTGCGTGCGGGCTTGCCCTCAAGCCTGAAGGAGGCGTGACCCCCAGGGTTCGCTTAACGGTTCGGCAAACTTGTGCCCCCTGTCGGGCAGCGCAGTCGAGCCGTTGGACTATCCGACTATAGCAATCGGTTCTGCCATAAACAATTGATGAATCAACTTGTCCGCGCGCGTTCTCGCCACGCGTGCCACCAAGCAATCCGCATGCCGGATCAAACGAATCGCTCCCCATTCCGCAATGCACCGACTTCGCCTTGCATGTTGCGTGCGCCGCGATAACGTCATGTCCGCGCTCGCCTTATGTCCGGCTCGTGCGGAAGTCCGTTCCCGCGTTCCCGAAGCGCCAAGCTCGACGCATGACCACAGCGCACGGAGCCACCGTCGAATGCCCGCCAACCGCCTGACCGAACGCATCCACGCGAAAACCGCGGCCGGGGGCAAATGCCTTATGCCCTACCTCACCGCCGGTTTTCCGGACCTCGCGACAACCATGCAACTGGTCGAGCGCTGCGCGCAAGCCGGCTGTCCCGCGATCGAGATCGGCTTCCCGTTTTCGGACTCCATCGCCGACGGCCCGGTCATCCAGGAGTCGTTTTATCGCGCGCTCGACGCCGGCTTCCGCGTCGATGATCTCCTCTCAGCCGTGGCTGTCGCGCGCCCGCGCATCGACGCCGCCCTCGTCGCCATGGTCTCCATGTCGCTGGTCATGAAGCGCGGCGCCGAACGCTTCGCCCGCGACGCCGCATCCGCCGGCTTCGACGCGCTCATCGTCCCCGACGTGCCCATCGACGAAAGCGACGCTCTCACCCGCATCGCCGAAGCGGCTGGCCTCTGCAACGTGCTCATGATCTCTCCGACCTCCGCGCCGCAGCGCCGCGCCCGCATCGCAGCCGCCTCCCGCGGCTTCCTCTACGTCATCGCCTCACGCGGCATCACCGGCGAACGCGCCGGCGTCGCCGACGACCTCGCCGACTACGTCCGCAGCCTGCGGCAACTCACCGCCACGCCGCTCATCGCCGGCTTCGGCGTCAGCACACCCGACCACGTCCGCGAAATCTGCCGCCACGCCGACGGCGTCATCGTCGGCAGCGCCATCGTCCGCCGCATCACCGCCGCCATCGACCAAGGCGACCCGCGCGCCCGCATCGTCGAGACCATCGGCGCGTATGTCGACGAACTGATGGCTGCAACAAACCCCCCTCCCTTTCAGGGAGGGGTAGGGGGAGGGTAGTCAGCGCCGCACCGCGCTGCTGCGAAAATCCATCCCACCCACCAACCCCATGACGCACAAACCCCACCGGCCTATACTCGAATAGAGCCGAATCAGAAGAACCCGGAGCACCCATGACCGACGAATCCCCACAATCCACGACGATCCAAACCGCGACCCCCCAGCCCGCGGCCAAGGCAAAACCCAATTGGCTCAATGCCAACTGGTTCCCCATCCTCGCCGTCCTGGCCATTGCCGCGTTCTATTTCGCGCAGTCGCGCAGCGCGTCCAAGAGCGCCGTCGACTGGGGCCACGATCTCGCAGCCGCCCAGCGCGACGCCGCCAAACTGAACCGCCCCGTGCTCATCAGCTTCACTTCGCCCGCGTGCACCTACTGCCGCCAGATGGAGGCCGAAGTCATCCCCCAATCCGACGTGCTCGCCGAAATCGCCCAATACATCCCGGTGAAAATCGACGCCTGGGCCGACCCGCGAACAGCCGAGCGCTACGGCGTCGACGCCCTGCCCGCTTACGTCGTCACTCGCCCCGACGGCGCCCCGGCCACCATGGCCAGCGGCTTCGTCCCCCGCGAACGCTTCGTCCGCTTCCTCCAGACCGCCCGCACGGAAGCGAAAAACCCAACCACCCAGTAGCCTCCGACATGTCCTGTTGCGTGACTCCCGCCTGCCCTTGACGCGGCCGTATGTGTCAAGGGTCTCGCACCCGCGTCCGCGGGAATCCAGCCTGCCTTTGACGCGGCTGTGAGTGCCGACGGTTCCGCCTCCTTTCTATCCCTCCGGTTGGACCCGCTTCTTGGGTCGAGAGGGGACGGGCTGGTGCCGTCTCGAATTGTCCATTGAGAATGCCTCTGCATGGCACAGAAATCCGCGTTCCTGGCCCCGCCAGTGGCGATATCCGCGTTTTTGGGCGAAAAATGCCAAAGCCCAATTGAAGTGTGGCTTTGCGGGAGATGACCCTTGTTTTCGGGGTCGTGGCGCGGGGTGGACTGCGTTTTTGATAGCGCCCGGCGTTGAAGTGGTACTGCGAATTGGGTTTGGGACGCGATTTTTTTTCTGCGCCAAGGACCCCAAGATCGCGAAGGCAGGAATGAATGGCCACAAAAAGCACAAAGGGCACAAAGGGAGTGCTGAGTGATAAGTGAAAAGTGATGAGTGAATGGGGGAAGGCACTGGGCACTTGGCATTGGGCACCAGGGGTCGGGCTTTGGGAATCGGCATCGGACACCCTCCAACCGTGAAAACGCGCGGGGTGCGCTACGGATGTTTGGTTCGCGCGCGGGGTGGTGTGGAATGCTCAGGCGTGTGCAAGTGCGTGAATCCTGCCTGCCCTTGACGCGGCCGTATGAGTCAAGACGGTCTATGTCAAGACGGTCTCGCACCCGCGTCCGCGGGAATCCGTTCCCGCGAGCCTTCCTTCCATGCGACCCAGGCTGTATCAAACACCCATGTGGAATCAAAGCCAATTGAACCGCCAATGAACGCGAACAAACGCGAATGAATCGCCCCGATACCCCCTCCAATGATTAGCGCACATTTGGGTTTATTCGCGGTTCTTCCGACTTGAACATCGAACAGGGGCTGCTTACTCGGTACCGTCCTCGCCAACCCGCAATCCACAATTCGCAACCCGCCAGCCACCCACATCGCCCGCAGGGCGCACGACCGTTACCCATCAAGCTCGAGTCGGCAACTTGATTTCTCAATGGCCCGCGAGGTATGCTTGTCTCCGGCATTACAGCAAGAACGGAGGACAACAAGTGAACGAGCGCTCGCATCCACTGTTGCTTGCAACTCTCATTACCGCCTGGGTGTTTTCACTTCCCGCGCACGCTGGCGTCATCAACGATCCGTCGTATTTCGACACAGACGCATCGTTCGTGAACTTCGACTCACTGCCCGCCGGAGAACTCACCAACGCAGTTCCAGGCCTACGTTTTTCATCTGAGGGTCTCGCGCAAATTGGTTACCCCGACTTTGTTGATCCCGCCGACGCGAACAACCGCTTCGATGCCCCAATGCTGGTCACCGTGCAGGTGGATGGCGGCGGTGCTCCGATCAGTCTTCCGCATTACGCGAGCGGCATCGAGCCCATCGGCGGCGAACAGCCCGCTGGGCAATTCAACGTCAGCGACATGCGGTTCGACTTTTCGCCGCCGGTGTCGGCCTTTGGCATGTGGTTCATCGATAACGACTTTTCCGATGTCCGGCTACGTGCCTTTGACTCAACCGGATTGCTGCTCGACATGACAGTGATCGACCAGGTCCTCGAAGGCGGCACAACATTTCGCGGGCTGTCTTCCGACGCAACCGGCATCCGCTACATCATCATCGACGGCAATCCCGGCGACCCCAACGGCGAAATGCTCGACAGCACCTTTATCGACGACCTGTACTACATGCCCATCCCGGAACCCGGATACCTTGGTGCGATTCTACTTCTTACAGCCACGCAAGTTGCACGCCTAAAGTTTCGCCGCGTGAAGTGAAGGACAGTCTGTTTTCGGCGCAATCGCACCGCATCTACGCGGCTATCGTCGGGTTAAACGCAAGGCACCAAACAAAGGCGTCCCAAAAAAGCATGCTATAAAGCACTAAGCCATCAAACTCGAAGTGAGCAAAAGTGAAGACCGCGGGCGCAACAGCTTTCCTCAGGGATTCTACCCAAAAGAACTCGTACAATTCCGGAACTTCCTCTGGTTTTTCGCACAGGCGGATGTCAACGCATGTGCTCGCCGGAAGGTGATGCCCTTTCTCAATGAAGTGTAAACCCTGGGCAATTTTAATTGCGACGCGCTCAAGACGCGCCCAATCTACAGGCAACTGGAGAACCCCCGGTGGAAGTGCGATACCCCCACGTGTGACTGAGCTGATGCTACGCAAGAGTCTGCGCATTATAGCGGGCGTCTGTGGCTTCTTCGCCCGTCGCTTAAACTCAGCGTGCATTGCCCGCAAGCCAACCGGATTCTGATTACCTACAAATATATATGACGTGTGCAGAAAATACTCCTCGTCGTCCTTGAACGCCTCATTACATCGCTTATGCGTAGGCACTACCCACAGATTCAGTTTCGCTGATTGTCGCAGCGCCTTTGGGTAAAATTGTTTTGGTGGTACATGATCCTCTGCGTACGCATCCCCTTCCTCGATCTGCGCCGACTTCTTTGGAATGGCATGTCCACACAAGGTGCACATCAACTTGTTCGCCGCTTTATTGGACATTTCAATACGATACCGTGTTGAAATAATCTGTGCATTATTCCACGTTCATCATTTCCCAACTTTCAGTGCGCAACGGGCGCCGTCACAATCGCCTCACCGCGCAACCGCCCGCGCAGCCACCGCCCCGTATGACTCCCCGCACACGCCGCCACCTCCTCCGGCGTACCCACCGCGACCACGTGCCCGCCTGCGTCCCCGCCCTCCGGACCCAGGTCAATCACCAGGTCCGCCATCTTGATCACTTCCAGGTTGTGCTCTATCACCACCAGCGTGTGCCCCAGGTCCACCAGCCGGTTCAGCACCCGCACCAGGTTGTGAACATCCGCCAGGTGCAGCCCCGTCGTCGGCTCGTCCAGCAGGTACAGCGTGTGCCCGATCGGAGTTCTCCCCAGCTCTGCCGCCAGCTTCACCCGCTGCGCCTCGCCGCCCGACAGCGTCGTCGCGCTCTGACCCAGCGTCACGTATCCCAGCCCGACGTCCAGCAGCGCCCGCAAGAGCTGCCGAATCTTCGCGAAGTTCGCAAAAAACGTCGCAGCCTCCTCCACACGCATGCCCAGCACGTCGGCGATGTTCTTCCCGCGATAACGCACCTCCAGCGTCTCGCGGTTATAGCGCGTCGCGTTGCACGCGCTGCACTCGACGAACACGTCCGGCAGAAAGTGCATCTCGATCCGCCGCGTGCCCTGACCCTGGCACTCCTCGCAGCGCCCGCCTTTCGTGTTGAAGCTGAACCGCCCCGGACCATACCCGCGGATCTTCGCCTCGCGCGTCTTCGCGAACAGCCCGCGAATCAGGTCGAAAGCTCCCACGTACGTCGCTGGATTGCTCCGCGGGCTGCGCCCGATCGGCGACTGGTCGATCTCCACCACGCGATCCACCTGCGCCGCGCCCGCCACCCGCTTATACGCCCCCGGCTTCGGCCCGCCACCTTCGATCACCCGCCGCAGCGTGCGCAGCAGCACGTCGTTCACCAGCGTGCTCTTGCCGCTGCCGCTCACGCCGGTCACGCAGATGAAGCACCCCAGCGGAAAACTGACGGTGACGCCCTTGAGGTTGTTCGCGGTCGCCTCGTGTACCGTGATCACCCGGCGATCCTGCACCGTCCGGCGCGATTCCGGCATCTCGATCACTTCGCGCCCGGTCAGGTAGCGCGCCGTCTGCGACTTTTTCGACGCCAGCACCTCCGCGACCGTCCCCTCCGCCACGATCTCGCCGCCGTGCTCGCCCGCCCCCGGCCCCAGGTCGATCAGCCGGTCCGCGGCTGCGATCATCTCCTCGTCGTGCTCGACCACCAGCACGGTATTTCCCGTATCCACCAGCCGCCGCAGCGTCGCCACCAGCCGCTGGCTGTCGCGCTGGTGCAGGCCGATCGTCGGCTCATCAAGCACATAGCACACGCCCACCAGCCCGCTGCCGATCTGCGTCGCCAGCCGGATACGCTGCGCCTCGCCGCCCGATAGCGTCGCGCTCGCCCGATCGAGCGACAGGTACTCGACGCCCACGTCGCGCATGAACGCCAGCCGCGCCCGCACCTCGCGCAGAATCGGCGCCGCGATCGCGCCCGCGTCGCGCCCGAGCGGAAGGTCGGCGAACCACGCGCTGGCCGCCTCGACCGTCAGCTGGCAGAGGTCCGCGATGCTCCGCCCCGCGACCTTCACGCCCAGCGCCCCCGCGTTCAGCCGGCCTCCCCCGCAAACCCGGCAGGGCGCTTCCGAAAGATACTGGTGCAGGCGCTCCTTCACCGACTCCGAATCCGTATTTTCCCAGCGCTGCCGCAGGTGCGCGACAATGCCCGCAAACGCCGCGCCGCCGGATTGCGCGCCGCCCGCTTCGGCGCCGTGCATCAGCGCCCGCGCTTTGTCCGCCGGCAGGTTGCGATAGGGAATTTCAGGAGACACGCCGAACGCATCGCAGAACTCGCGCAGCAGCGGCGGCAGGGTCTTCGTGCGTTTGCCGCCCGACCCCAGCGCCTCGATCGCCCCAGCCGCCAGCGACTTGCGCGGGTCCGGCACGATCAGCTCCGGGTCGAACTCCAGCACCGTGCCCAGCCCGTGACACGCGCTGCACGCCCCATGCGGTGAATTGAAACTGAACAGCCGCGGCGTCAGTTCCGCCAGCGCGCACTCGGGATGCTCCGCGCACGCGAAGTGGCTGGAAAAGTGCATCTCCCGCGCCGCCTCGCCCTCGCCCTCAGCCAGCACGCTCACGAAGCCCCCGCCCGTGCGCAGCGCAAGCTCCACGCTATCCGCCAGCCGCGTGCCGATGTCCGCGCGCACCGCCAGCCGGTCGACCACCGCGGCCACGCTGTGCGCTTTCCGCGGATCGAGCCGCTCGACATCTTCAAGATGCACCAGCGACCCGTCGATGCGCGCCCGCACAAAGCCCTGCCGCCGCATCCGGTCCAGCACGTCGCCGTGCGCACCGCGCTGGCTATTCACCAGCGGAGCCAGCACGTGGACCCGCGTCCCCTGCGGCAGCCCCAGCACCGCGTCGACAATCTGCGTCGCGGTGTGCGCGCGAATCTCCGCGCCGCACCGCGGACACGTCGGCGTACCCACGCGCGCGAACAGCAGCCGAAGAAAATCGTAAATCTCCGTCGTCGTCGCGACCGTGCTCCGTGGCCCGCCCCCCGTGCGTCGCTGCTCGATCGCGATGGTGGGGCACAACCCGTCGATGCGGTCAACATCCGGCTTCGGCAGTTGATCGAGAAACTGCCGTGCATGCACCGAAAGCGATTCAACGTAGCGCCGCTGTCCCTCGGCGAAAATCGTGTCGAAGGCGAGACTGCTCTTGCCCGATCCGCTCAGCCCGGTGATCACCGTGAGTTGATCGCGCGGAATGTCGACGTCGACGTTGCGCAGGTTGTGCTGCCGCGCGCCGCGCACCTGGATGCTGCGCTGCGCCGCGGATGCGTCGGGCGTGGGTCGTCGTCCCGCCAAGGTAACCGTTCCGTAATCTGTTCCGCGTGCGGCGGCATTGCGCGCGTGCCGTGTCCGTATTCCGTTCACGTTACCGTTCGCGCGCAGGCGCCGCAACGCGGGTCGCGCCTCTGTGGGCGCCGGCGCGAACGACCGTGCAGGCGACACCGCCGAATTCTCGATTTTCCGCGGTGCCGTCCGAAAAAATTAAGCATGGACGCAACCGACGCCGACAGAAAACCGGGCGACTCAATCCCGGCGGCGAGTTGGTCGAAGCCAACCTGAACAGGAGGAAGCGCAACGCCCTGTCGGAAGATGTCAGCAGCCGGCGGCGGCGGGGTAAATCTGTTGGACGCCCCATTTTACCAACCCTATACTGAAGTGTTTATTGGGCGCAGTCCGCGCCCTGGCTGTTTCGCTTGCGTATGATGTGTTGAGATGTGATGTATCGGGCAGCGTCAGCCAGTTCAGGTCCAGGTCGCCCATGCGCGGCCGAGCGATTGCAGGAGTAGACATGCGCGAATCACTGAGGCTCCGCCGTTTTGCGTGCTTGCTCGCGCTTTCCATCGCGTTGCCGTTCGCCGCTGGCGAACGGCGCGCGTTCGCCGCGTCATCGGCTGAGGAATCCAAGCCGACGGTGGTCGCCCATGCGGATGTCTGGGCAAAGAGCGCGAAGCTGGTGCGTGAAGGCGACAGCGCCCAGGCGAGGCTCCTGCTCGATGAACTCGTGGCGCGCAGCTCCGATCCTCAGCGGGCCAGAACGTGGGTCACCGACTGGCTGGAGCAGGAGCAGGCGCGGCGCGGACTCACCCAGGCGGAATACGAGGATTACGTCGCGCGCGCCAAGAAGTGGATGGACCAGCAGAAGAACACGCGCGCCCTCAAGTGGACCTACCTCGCGATGCTGGACACCTTCAAGTCGAAGGATTTCCAGAAGCAGGATTGGGTGCTGCGTCTGCGCGAACAGGCCCTCGCGGAAGGCGACAAGCTCTACGCCGAGAAGAACTGGCGCGACGCGCACGCGATCTACTACTCGCTGAACCTCATCTTTGAAGACGACAAGGACATCGACAAGAAGCGCAAGGACTGCCTTGAGCACGCCCGCCTCGACGAAATCTACAAGGTCGAGCGCGAATGGCAGGATGACCTCGAAGGCGTCCACGAGCGCATGGTGGAGGAGGCGTTTTACCGCATTGACCGCAAGTACGTCGAAGAGGCCGACTTCAAGGCCATGACCGTCGCGGGCTACGAAGAGCTGCTGCTCATCGCCGAATCGCCGACGCTGCAGGGCCAGTTCGACGGCCTCACCGGCGATCGCGGCAAGGAGTTCACCAACGCCGTGCGCAAGCGCCTGCAGCAGGTTCGTGGCCAGGACACGCTTACGTTCCGCGACGCGCTGAACTACTTCCGCCGCGCCCTCGAAATCAACTCGGAATCGGCCAAGCTGCCGCAGGCGCTGCTGGTCAAGGAATACACCAACGCGGCGCTTCAGCCGCTGGACGAATTCACCTCGGTCATCTGGCCGAGCGAGTTCCGCGAGTTCGAGAAGCACACCCGCGGCGACTTCATCGGCGTCGGCATCCAGATCCGCAACAAGTACAACCCGGAAATCAAGGAAACCGAGATCGTTGTGGTCTCTCCGCTCGAGGACACGCCGGCCTATCGCGCCGGCATCCAGGCGGAAGACATCATCACCCATGTCAATGGCGAGTCCATGGTCGGCGTCCCCGTGACCAAGGCCGTGGCCAAGATCACCGGCCCGATGAACACGGCGGTCACTCTTTCCATTCGCCGGCCCAACGAGCAGGGCGAGCAGCAGACCACCGATTACAAGCTGGTCCGCGACATGGTGCGCATCCAGTCGGTCAAGAGCATGACGCGAATTCCCAATGATGAAGAGCACTGGAACTTCATCATGGATGACGATCTCGGCATCGGCTATGTGCGCGTCAACTCCTTCCAGGAGAACACCGTCATTCAACTCGACGCGGCGCTACGCGCGGCGACCCAGCGCGGCATGCGCGGCCTGATTCTCGATCTGCGCTACAACCCCGGCGGACTGCTCAAGTCCGCCGTCGAGATGGCTGAACTGTTTCTCCCGCGCAAGTCGGCGATCGTCAGCACCCGCGGGCTGCGCAGCGAAGAGTGGCCGGTCGTTTCCGAGATTCAGGGCCCGTACGCCGAGCTTCCGCTGATCGTGCTGATCAACGAAGGCTCCGCCAGCGCATCGGAAATCGTCTCCGGCGCCATCCAGGATCACAAGCGCGGCCTGATCATCGGCGACCGTTCATTCGGCAAGTTCAGTGTGCAGAACCTGATCCGCCTGGTACACAGCGAGGCGCACCTCAAGCTGACCACCGCGCGTTACTACCTGCCCAGCGGCCGTTCGCTCCACCGCGACGACGACGCCTCCGAATGGGGCGTGTCACCGGATATCGCCATCCCGCTGGTGCCCAAGGAAGAGAGCAAGATCATCTTCATGCGCCGCGACGCTGACGTGATCGGTGCGGTCAAGACCCGCTCCGAAGAAGAAGTGAACGAGCCGCTCAAGCCGCGTTCCAATGACGAGGATTCCGACGAAGCCGAGGTCGAAGAGGAAGAGGACGAGCCGGATCCCAACAACTGGCCCAACCGCGATCCTCAACTCGATACGGCGCTGCTCGTCATGCGCCTGTACGTGCTCGCGGAGGATCCGGTGCGCATGGCGACCCGCGCCGCCAACCCGGTAACGCCGCAGAACATCGCGAACGAGTAGTCGCAAGTGAGTCAGCCGCCGCGCCGGCGGAACGCAGCTGTACGGGAATCAGAATCCCCCCTGGCATGTCTTCGTGATCGTGTTGCAGAACTCGCCTGCGCGGCAGTCCGTATTGAAGTTGCACGCGCCGCGTGAGATGCACACGCCCGTGGTCAGGTTGCAGCGCTCGTCGCTCTCGCAGTCCGCGTTGGTGTCGCACGGCTGGTTCGCCGCGATGCACTCGCCGCTCGCCGCGTCGCACATCTCGGCCGCCGCGCAGTCCGCGTCGCTCGCACACCCAGCCACGTCCACGCACTCCCCCGAAGCCGTGTCGCAGACTCGCCCCGATGCGCACTGCGCGCTGCTCGTACACCCGAGGTCGACCACGCACGCCCCCGTTGAAACATCGCATGCCAAGTTGGCGGGGCAGTCCTGATCACTCGCGCACGCGTCGTCGGCGTCAAAGCAGCGGCCCGCCAGCGTATTGCACGATTCAAACGACGCGCAGTCGCTTGCATTCGCGCACGCCGCGCCCGTCTGCACGCAAAGGCCCGCCTCGGTGTCGCACGTCTCATCGAGCGCGCACTGTCCGTTGCTCTGGCAGGTACGCTGGCGCGCCACGCACGCGCGCGCGCTGGTCGCGCACGCTTCGAACGCGTTGCAGTGCTCGTCGATCAAACACGGCGTGACGCCCACCGCCAGGCACCGGTCCACCGCCTCGTGGCACACCGGCGCTGCGCTGGTGCAGGGGCTGAACCCGGCTGTGCAGGCGTTCTCCGCGCAGAGTTCAGCGCCGTTGCAGTAGTTTTCATCGTTGCAGTCCGCGTCCGCTTCGCAGGGATCGCCGACCTGCGGCGCGTTCGCCCCCGGAGCGCATCCCGCGCACCAGAGCGCAAGCGGTGTGAGCCATACCAGCAGTTGAAGAGTGTGGGAGCGATTCAAGACCAGCCACCCAAGCGGACCATGCCTCTGCGTCACCCCCTCAGATGAGGTTTTCGGCCAAATCGCCGGCGCGGATCAGGCAATCGTGCCCAGCACCTCGTCCAGGCAGCCCACCAGGAAGTCGGCATCGGCCTTGGTCAGGCACATCGGCGGTTTGATTCGCAGCACGTTGCCGAACAGGCCGCCCTTGCCGATGAGCAGGCCGCGCTCCTTGCATTTTTCCACCAGGTCCGCGGTTTCAGTGTTGGCGGGATCCTTCGTGCCGCGGTCGCGGACCAGTTCGACGCCCAGCATCAGGCCCATGCCGCGGACCTCGCCGATCAGGGTGTGCTTGTCCTGCAGTTCCAGCAGGCGCTCCTTGAGGTGCCCGCCGACCTTCAGCGCATTGGCCTGGATGTTCTCCGCGTCGATGACCTCGAGCGTGGCCAGCCCCTGCGTCACCGAGATGGGATTTCCACCATAGGTGTTGAAGTGGATGCGGTTCTTCATTGTCGCGGCGATCTCCGGCCGCGTGATGCAGTTGCCCAGCGGCGCGCCGTTGCCGATGCCCTTGGCCATGGTCACGATGTCGGGGGTCACGCCCCAGTTCTCGAAGCCCCAGAACTTCGTGCCCGTCCGTCCGAAGCCGGTCTGCACCTCGTCCGCGATGCACAGGCCGCCGTGCTTGCGCACGATGTCGTAGACAATCCTGAAATACTCCGGCGGGGGGGTGACCGCTCCACCCACGCCCTGAATCGGCTCGGCGATGAAGCACGCCACTTCGCCGCTCGTCTCGTAGCGGATGAGCTGCTCGACGTCGCGGGCGCATTTCACGTCGCAGCTTGGGTATTCCAGACCGTACGGACAGCGATAACAGTACCCCGGCGTCGCGTTCTTCACCCCGATCGTCGGCGATGTCTTGAACTTCCACGTCCCGTGCGCGGTCAGCGCCATCGCCGCCTGCGTACCGCCATGATACCCGTTGCGCAGGCTGACCACGTCGGTGTTGCCGGTAAATTCGCGGCTCATCAGGATGGCGATCTCGTTGGCCTCGCTGCCGGAATTCGTGAAGTAACTGCTCGAAAGCTTGCTGCCCGCCGGCATGTGCTCGGCCATCTTCTTGCCATAGAGGCCGATGGTCGGGTGCAGGTAAATCGTCGTGGTGTGTTGCAATTTCCCAAGCTGCTCGGTGACTTTCTCGACTACTTTGGGATGGCAATGCCCCACGCTGACCGTGACGATCCCGGCGAACGCATCAAGATACTGCTTACCCGTCTCGTCCCAGACGTATTGCATGTGCCCTTCGACGATCAGCAGCGGATCCTTGTAGAACGTCAGCAGCCCCGGCGTCAGATATTCCCGCCGCAGCGCCAGCACCTCCGCCCGCGATGGCCCGCGATAGGGCGCAGGTTTATGCGAAGAAACCGGAAGCGAAATCTTGATGCCGGCTGTCCCGGCGGATTGTGGTGACATGACCTGTCCCTTTCCAATCAACGCGATCCCTGGGTAATCCGCGCAGTATACCCGAACGAGCCTCACGATTCCCGCACGAACCGCAGGTCCGCAGGCGGCCACATCCGCGTCAATGCCACGTGAACCACACCCGCGATGGCCAGGCTCACGAACCAGGCATAGGTGTACAGCGTCTGCCAGAACTCGCCCACCAGCGTCGGGTTGTGCGTGGCCTGTGCGATAAACCCCGGCACGTTCGGGGCGATGCCCAGCACCATCGCCACCATGGCCCGCCAGTTGAACCCGCTTCCGCCGAACGCGTACCGCCCGTTCGTGCGGTACAGGTCGTCGACATCCAGACGCGTCCGCCGGATCAGGTAATAGTCCGCCAGCATCACCCCCGCGATCGAACCCAGCAGCGCGCTGTACCCGATCAGCCAGGTGAAGATGTAGTTGCCCAAATCGCTGTACAGCCGCCACGGTAGAATCACCACGCCAATGATCGCGGTGATGATTCCGCCGGTCTTGAAGCTGATCTTTCGCGGCCACAGGTTCGAAAAATCGTTCGCCGGCGACACCACGTTCGCGGCGATGTTCGTGGTCAGCGTCGCCACCGTCAGCGCGAAGAGCGCAAAGCCCACCAGCAACACGCTGTCGAACCGGCCGAGCAGTTCCACCGGGTCCCAGATCGCCTTGCCGAAGATGACCACGGTCGCGCACGTCACCGCGATGCCGATGAACGAATACAGCGTCATCGTCGTCGGCAGACCCAGAAACTGCCCGACGATCTGCTGCTTCTGCGTGCGCGCGTACCGGCTGAAGTCGGGGATGTTCAACGAAAGCGTCGCCCAGTATCCGACCATGGCGGTGAGGTTCGGCCAGAAGGCCTTCCAGAAATCGAAGCCAGCCGCCTCCGGTCCGCGCACCTTCGCGACCGTCTCCGGCGAAAACACGTTGCTGAACCCACCCGCCTTGGAAACTCCCCACCATAGCAGCAGCAACCCGACCACAATCAGAAACGGCGCGGCGAAGTCCTCCAGCCACTTGATCGACTGGATGCCGAAGCAGATCACCGCCACGTTCACCGCCCAGAACAAGAGGAAACAGGCGAGCTGACCCGGCGAGATCCCCAGCCCCCGAATCAGGTCATCCGGCCCGGCTGCCTCAAACCCGAAGATCACCCGGTGCAGCGTGTAGATCGCCGATCCGCCGATCCACGTCTGAATCCCGAACCACCCGCAGGCCACCAGCGCCCGCATGATCGCCGCCACGTTCGCCCCCACGGTCCCGAAGCTCGAACGGATCAGCACCGGAAACGGAATGCCGTACTTCGTGCCCGCGTGCGCGTTGAGCACCATGGGGATCACCACAATGAGGTTGCCCAGCGCGATGGTGAAGAGCGCCTGCTTCCAGCTCATCCCCTGCGAGATCATGCCCGCCGCCAGCGTGTAAGTGGTAATGCAGACCGACATCCCCACCCACAGCGCCGCGATCGTCCAGATCCCCCACGTGCGCTGCGACTGCGGCACCGGCGCGATGTCCGCGTTATAAAGACTCGACGAGGTGATGTCGGAGGAAAGATTCATGATCGAATGGCGGGCGATCACGACTCAAATAAATGGCCACAAAAAGCACAAAAACACAAAAAGACCACCTGGTTGGGATTGGCTCACTTGCGAGCTTTATCGCTCAATTCAACTCATTCTCGCCTTTTGTTTTGTGCCCTTTGTGTCGTTTGTGGCAATTTACTTCCCGCAACGGCGCCCCGGCCCGCAACGCCCTCACAACTGCACGATCTGCCCATATGTCTCTGGCCGGCGGTCGCGGTAAAACTGCCACACGTTCCGCACCTCGCGGATCATGTCGAAGTCCATGTCCGCGATGACAATGTCGTCGCCGCTGCGGCTGCCCTCGGCGATGATCTGCCCGCGCGGGTTGCAGAAGTAGCTCTGCCCGTAAAACTCGCCGATGCGCCACGGCTCCTCGAAACCCGGCCGGTTGATCGCTCCGACGAAGTACTGGTTGGCCACCGCGTGCGCCGGCTGTTCCAGCTTCCAGAGGTATTCCGACAGCCCCGCGACCGTCGCCGACGGGTTGAAGATGATCTCAGCCCCGCCGAGGCCCAGGCAGCGCGCCCCGTCGGGAAAGTGCCGGTCGTAGCAGATGTACACGCCGACTTTGCCCACGCGCGTGTCGAAGACGGGATAGCCGAGGTTACCCGGCTTGAAATAAAACTTTTCCCAAAACCCGGGCGCGCAGTGCGGGATATGGATTTTCCGAAACTTGCCCAGGTACTCCCCGCCGGCGTCGATCACCGCGGCTGTGTTGTAGTAGACCCCGGTGATGTCCTCTTCGTACATCGGCACCACCAGCACCACGTCGTGCTTCTTGGCCAGTTCGCACATGAGCTTGGTCGTCGGCCCGTCGGGCACGCGTTCGGTCAGCTCGTACCACTTCGGGTCCTGCTCGGCGCAGAAGTACGGGCCGTAGAAAAGCTCCTGCAGGCAGATGACCTGCGCGCCCTGGTCAGCCGCCTGGCCAATCAGCTCGACGTGCTTGTCGATCATCCCCTTCTTGATCTTCTCGACGCCAGCCGTCACCGGCTCGCAAAGCGTCGCCTGAATCAACCCACCGCGAACCATGCGTGGCATAACCCAATCCTCCAAACCCAATCCGAGCCGCGAGCGTGAGCGAGCGGGCCAAACCAGGGCCGCAGAGACTCAACGGGTACCTGCGCCCGAAGTCGGCATGATAAGCCCATGCGCAGGTTTCACCAAGGGGGGCCTGTCGGCCCGGCCCGTGCCGTAGTACAAAGTTAAAGAGCGGATTCGTTTCAAATGTCCGTAGCTTGATCGTTGCGGCTTTACCCATGAGCGTGACCAAACCGCGTCATCCAGCGCTTGTCGCACCGCGGCTCTGCCATGTCATGAACATGGCACTGGCCGCTACTCTCGCGTTCACGGGTTGTCGATCGCGATCGGATCTCGTGGCGCTTCATCCCACGATCCAGATGACACCAGAAACACTCGCCCAGGCCAGCGCGGCTCGATTCGACTACGAAGGGACATTGGCGCGCGCCGAGCAGGGAGATGCCGTAGCGCTTGGGCGGTTGATGAAATTCAGCACAAGAACCGATGCAGCCGGGGCAATCGGCCATGGCGCAGTCCTGCTGGATGTGCTTGCACTTCGCGGTGACCGCGAATTCGCTGACTCGCTTCGGCGGCAATCGGTGATGGTCCGACAGGCGGTGCGACAGAGCCTCGATGTGGGCGAAGCCTACAGCCGGTGGGCGCTTGCTGGCCAGCCTTGGCGGTCCGCGTACCCGCTCACCTTCAGCATGCTGGCTGGTTAACCAGCCAACCGTAGTCCCCCGCCATCCACCACGCCAGATTTCATGGTGCGCTGCGCGCGTTTTGACGTTGGATAGCAAGACCAGGCCGGACCATCGGCCACAGGAGCGGGCCATGACTCCGCAATCACAAGAAGTTGCAGGTGCGAAGCCAAACGTCAGTCCAGCTTCAAGCCTCTGGCGCGACCGCCGGCAAGGCCCGTACGGCTTTGCACCCGCGCAAACGCGTCCGCCGATTCACTGCCGGCAGTGGGTTCGTTTTTCGCGACCACCCGGCGCATCGCCCAGCCCGCCCCCGCGTCGGTCCGCGTGCAAGCTTTCGGGGGCCAGGTCAACAGGCGTTGGTCACCGGCGAAAGTTGGCTTATACTGAGCAGAAATCCAGGATCTGTTAAACCGGCAAACATGAAGGCAGTGGGGTGATGGCCATGGTGACCCAGACGACGACGGACACACGCGTGCGGATGCTGATCGGCGGTAAGTGGACGGTCAGCGAATCAGCCCGCTCGGGCAAGCTTTTCAACCCCTCCACGGGCCGGCAGATCGGCGAGGTTCCCTACTGCACAGCCGCGGAGGCCGCACGGGCGGTCGAGGCCGCAGCCGCGGCTTTGCCCGCCTGGGCTGATACCCCGGCTGTCGAACGCGCCCAGGTGCTTTTCCGCTACCGCGAACTCCTCGTGCAGCACACCGACGAACTGGCCGCGCTGGTCACCCGCGAGCACGGCAAAACGCTGCCCGAAGCGCGGGCCTCGGTGCAGCGCGGCATCGAGATGGTCGAGTTCGCCTGCGGCGCGCCCAGCCTGCTCATGGGCCAGTGCATCCAGAATATCGCCAAAAGCGTCGACTGCGAGACCATTCGCCATCCCGTCGGCGTCTGCGTTGGGATTACCCCATTCAACTTCCCCGCGATGGTGCCGATGTGGATGTTCCCCGTCGCGCTCGCCTGCGGCAATACCTTTGTGCTGAAGCCGTCGGAAAAAGTGCCGCAATCCGCGGTGCGCCTCGGTGAACTGCTCATGCAGTCGGGCTTGCCGGCAGGGGTTTTCAACATCGTCCACGGCGACAAGGAATGCGTGGACGTGCTGCTCACGCATCCGCAGGTCGCGGCGATATCGTTCGTCGGCTCGACCAAGATCGCGAAGTACGTCTACGACACCGGCTGTCAGCACGGCAAGCGTGTGCAGGCCGCCGGCGGGGCGAAAAATCACCTGATCATCATGCCCGACGCCGACCTCGACCAGGCGACAGCCGCGTTGGTCGCTTCGGCATACGGATGCGCCGGCGAACGCTGCATGGCGGGCAGCGTCGCGGTTCCGGTGGGGGAGGTCGCCGACAAGCTGGTGGACCGCTTGTGCGCCAAGGCGGGGGCCATGCGCGTTGGAGCGACCGACGGCGGGGCGGACGTGGACATGGGACCGCTGATCACCCGCGAGCATCTCGACCGCGTGACCGGTTACCTCGACGTGGCGTCAGCCGAAGGCGCGAAGCTAGCCCTCGATGGCCGTAAAACGAAAGTTTCCGGCGAAGGTTTTCTGGTCGGTCCGAGCGTGGTCGATCACGTCGCCCCGACGATGCGCCTCGCGAAAGAAGAGGTGTTTGGCCCGGTGCTGTCCGTGGTCCGCGCCGGCGATATCGACGAGGCGCTGGCCATCGGCCAGGGCTGCGAGTACGGCAACGGTGCGTCGATTTTCACGCGCAGCGGCTGGGCCGCGCGCGAGTTCAAACATCGCTTCAACGCCGGCATGATCGGCATCAACGTGGGCGTGCCGGCGCCGATGGCCTGGTTCCCGTTCACCGGCTGGAACCGCTCGTTCTTCGGCGACCTGCACATCCAGGGGACCGAGAGCTTCCAGTTCTACACCCGGCAGAAGATGACCATGACCCGCTGGTTCGCCTCCGCCGCGGAGTCGCACCACGACCCGGTTTGGAAAACCCAAAAGGGCGGGCGTTAGTTCACGGTCGGTCGTACGCGGGACTGCCTGCCAAGCTTAGCGCTTCGACTTGAGCGTCGAGCCATTGTTGCAGATATTGAGCTCAATGCAATCGAATTCGTTGTACGGTCCGAAGGGATCCTCCACGCAGAACCCGCCGTTCGTGTCGAACGCGCACGAGTAGCGCGGCTCACCACATTCGGCGAGGCAATCCCCTAGCGAAGCGAACTCGCCAAACTGATCTTCCGTGCAGTAGTCTACTTTGCCATCGAACGCGCAGGTGTAGCGCGGCACGCCGCATTCGGCTTCGCACTCCGCGAGCGTCGCGAACGGACCTTGCGCGTCAGCAACGCATTCCGCAACGTCTCCGCCGAGCTCGGAAAACACGCATCGATAACGCTGTCCGCAATCCGCCGTGCACTCGGCCAGCGAGGCATACGGACCGCTGGGATTCACCTGGCATGCGCCGACACCGTTGATCGGGACGTTGCAGCTCCAGCGCAGCCGGTCTTCGCAGTCGTCGGGAACGCCGTTGGTGTTGGCGTCAATTCCGTTGGAGACGAACGGCGGATCGCCCTGCACGAAGTACATCTGCACCAGCACGTCTTCGGGATAGTCGTTGGTCAGGTCGACAAACGTGTCCTGGATGAGTTGCGTGCCGGTCGCGTCCCAGCGCAGCTCCACCTTGGGGAAAATCAGCAGGCTGCCCTTGTCGCTCGCGGTCGCGCGGTCGTTGGGCGCCAGCGGAATCGGCTGAGGATCACCCATGCCCGGCAGGGCCTTCTTGATCGGCACGCGCACGACATTCAGGTCGCCGCCCACCTCACCCTCCGGACGTTCCGGCGGCGGAAAGTCAGCCAGGTCCGCACGAATCCGGCCGGTCTGCGTGCCCATGCCCACCAGGTTCATGCCCGCGGTCATGTGCGGGCCATTCGGTCCAAACGCGATCTGCTTGGACACCACGCCGAGCAGCGACGCCGCCTGGCTGATAACGTCGCGCGGATCCGCTCCCAGCGGCAGTCCGTCGCCCGGATTGTAATCGACCGTGCAAAGCTGGCTGGCCAGGCCGTCAATATGCGCTTTGCCCTTGTCGGTCTGCAGGTTTTCCACCAGAAAGTGATTGGGAACGCCGTAGCGGCCCAGCAGGGTGTCATCCCAGCAGGTCACGCAGCGGTCGAGGCCCGTCAGCTTGATTTCATTCTGGTTCCAGATGGTGAAGCTGGCTTTGGTCGTGACCGGACCGGTCGTCTCCTGCCGCACGTCGATCTCGATCGGCATCAGCGTCAGTTCGCTCTCGAGCGTAAAGACGCTGTTGAGTCCGAATGGCTGGCTGCCCGTCGCATAGAAGTCGAGAAGCAGGAGATCGAAGCCGTTGTCGTATTCGACGCCGTTCAGGAAGAGTTGGCCGGGCGTTCCCGTCGCGGCGCCGTTCGCGAGGGCGGGATTGACCGCCTGAAATGCGTAGGTCGTGTATTCCCAAGCGGTCCCGCGGGCGTAGTTCACGATGACCGCGTCGCCCTTGAGGTGGTTCCAGCGGATCTCTTCGCCGAAGACGTTTACCGCCCAGGCGATGACGAATCCGCGCAGCACACGTTCGTTCGTTCCGTCCAGCGCGGGACGTCCCGGCGGGGGACCGGGATCAAGAATGGTGAAAGGCGACACGCCGCCTGGCAGACCCGTGGCGACGGACCAATAGGTCGGCTGATTGGCGGTCAACGCAATGCCGACATCGACCCAGTTCCAGCCCGGTTCCGAGCAGTCGATCGGTTGTGCCGCGGCGCGTTCCGCGCACACGGCAAACAGCAATGCAGCGGTGACTCCGGCGAACTGGGCGCGAATCCCGTACTTCGGGCTGATGAATCGCATGCCTTCCCCCTTCCTGAACTTTCCCTGCACGTGGCAAGGCTGAATTGATCGAGGACGTGTCATCCTGGGGCGACTTGGCCTGGGATGGCACGATTGCCTATCTTCCGGCAAGGTCGAATGGTAACAGGTCGGATACTGAAACTCAACTCCGGCGGCACAATTTCCGCCCCGACTTGTCACGAACGTCTCAGCCGCAACGACACCCAGGGCCGCGGACCTGCCAGACGTCTCTCACCAAGCCTGCCCGTTGGGCCGGCTTCAGCCTCCTGACGGAGGGTTGACCGCGCAAGCACCTGTCAACCACGGCAGTTGTCGGGCGGACCTATCGGCTTGGCCGCGAGAGATGGAATACTGAGGGTGCCATGTCGGCGTTGTGTCGCACCGGTCCAAGGATGCACGAAGAACCGGATGCTGGCCGGGCCAGCGCCCACGCAATGCGCGGGTCGGACGCACCGTAAGCGAACGAGAATCTCCGCGTTTATCGGGCAGAATGTTCCGGGTTGTGCCAGCCGCATCGCACGGCGTTGACACATCGCTCGGAGGGTCGTAGCATCGCTGTGCTGTACACCGACGGGCTGCGCCGGGCCGAAATTCCGCGCGGCAGGTCAACAACGGGGCGTGGCTCAGCCTGGCTAGAGCGCTGCGTTCGGGACGCAGAGGTCGCTGGTTCAAATCCAGTCGCCCCGATTCGGTTTACCCGCGACCGTCCCTTGGGGCGGTCGTTTTGCTTCCAGAGTATCCGCGCGCCGGGGTTGAGTACCATTTCGCCGCGTTTCTGAGTGGGCCAGACCGTGATTCTATCGACGTAGGTGCCGATGACGGCGCGCGTCTGGTCGTTGCGCTTGCCGCCCATTGCAGCCTGCAGGTTGGCCAGTTGTTTTTCCGCCCACTTGCGAAGCGAGGTGGCGTCGTCCCTGGCGGTGGATCGCTCCGCCGCGTGCAGTTCCTGCTCAAGGCACTCCTTGCGGAGACGCAGTTGCGTGAGCCGGTCGTTGAGCATCGCCAGGTTGGCTGGATCGATGTTCATGGTCAGCGCCGTCACCAACTCCTGGATCTGCTTGATCTCGCGCATGATGCGTTCGGCGTCCGACATCCCCACGGTTTGCTGCGCGGCCATTTCGATGAAGCGCTCGATCGCTTCGTCGACCGCGTCCTGGTCAGCAACAACGACCTCCTGCAGTTTCTCCAGAACCCAGGCCTCGAGTTGCTCACTGCGCAGCGCGGCGGGCGTCGGACAGATGACCTTGCCGTGCGATCTGCGGCCGGCGCAGCAGTAGTAGTTCGTGATGACCGGCGCCCGGCCCTCGATGCGGCCCTTGTGCCGGGCTTCGCCCCAGAACCTATGTCCGCACTCGCCGCAGACCAGGACGCCGGTCAGCAGCCACCGGCGATTGCGGTGGCCGGCTGCCCCGCGGGCCTGCCGGCGGTTGACGACCATCAACTGGGCTTTCTCCCAATCATCGCGAGAGACGATCGCCGGGACCGCGTCGGGCACGACGATCCAATCGTCCTTGGCCGTTCGAACGACCTTGGCCTCGTCGGTCTGCCGCCGGCGCTGTTCGGTGCGGCCGTTGCGCAGGCAGTAGAACTTCGCTTCGGTCCTGCGGTTCCAGACGAGATCGCCCCGATAGGTCGGATTCTCCAGGATTGCCTTGACTGTCGTGAAGTTCCACAACTCGCGGCACGGTGCGGGCACGCCTGCGGCGTTGAGCATCGCCGCAATGGACGCGAATCCGATGCCGTCCAGGCACAAGCGATAGATGTCCTTGACCGTCTGGACACGCTGCCGGTCCGACAGCACCAACCGGGCTTTGCATTCGCGACCTGGCTTTGAGAGGGCCTGGCCCTTGGCGTACGTCGCCTGCAGCTTGCCGTCCTTGTCATACACCTCGCGTACGCGTCCCTGGCAGAACCGGATACGGAACAACACTGACCCATCGGGCGCGAGGATTTCGCGATCGTAGCCATACGGAGCCGCGCGGCCGGGATCCGATTCAGCCATCACCGCGCTGATCTGGCCGCGTAGCGTGTTCTGCGAGAGGCTGATCGAGTACTGGCGATTCTGAAACTGCTTGACCGTCCGCAGGACATCGCCGTCGATGCCATCGCGATTGAGGAAATCCTCCGTAACCGATGCGACGGTGACACCGGCCTTGCGAAGCAGGTGGCGGAAGTACTCGGTTTCCGTGACGTCGCCCCGGCTGAACCGGTCGCTGTTCCACACGATAACAGACGCGAAGTCACCGCGCTTCGCTTCGGCGACCATCTGCTGGAAGGCCGGACGCTCGTCCGCACTGGTGCCCGAGATCGCGTCGTCGCAGTACTCGCGAATGACCGCGTAACCGTTCTCACCGGCCCAGCGCTTTATCTCGCGGCGCTGGTCCCCGAGGCTCTGCTCCTGTTTGTCGGTCGAGCGCCGCAGGTACGCGACGGCCGGGATGGGTTTGCTGCTGGCGATCATGCGCGGCCCTCCTTAAGCAGGTGCAGCGGTTCTAAGTACTCGGCCCAGCGGGCGGCGTCGCCCGCCAACTGGCTGGGCAGGCAGTCGGCCATGCTGCGGATGTCGTCGCTGCTGTCGGCATGGACGTGGTGCATGCGGCGCGCGTCGGGCAGCAGCACCTCCACGTCGATCGCGGCGGCGTCGGCTCTGCGGGTCGCCACCGCGTAGCGGCCGGGCAGGCCCTCGATGTTGATTCGCGTGTACGTCATGGGTATCCCTCCTTTCGTGGACGGCGGTCGTGGTTTACGGTGACCATGAGGGCTCATTTTGCCCCAGACATCAAGGCCGGAAACGCCACACCTTCCGGCGTTTTCGGTAGGCCCGCTGGCGGCACGCCGGCCGGCAATAACGGGCCTCGGGACGCCCGACGTAGAACACCACGCCGCACGTGGCGCAACGGCGGCGATAGCAGCCCCGGTGGTCACCATGCCGCTGCCAGCAGGCGGCCAGTAACATCTCGCGGGTCCACATGGCGTCCGTGCCCTCGCCTGCGCGTTACGGCAGATTGCTCGCGCTTCGCAACAAACTCTGATTAGGTCCGCGGGGTGTTCGGCGGCCATCGGAAAAAAACATCGCCGGGAAGTACCTATTCGCCGCCCGAAAGCGTCACGTTTGCCAAACGTGACGCTTCGTCACATCTCGTTGCGTCACATCGTCACGTTTCCCGGTGTGCCGAGACGTGACGATCTCCCGAAATCCTTTACCATCAACCACTTGCGCGCGTCACGTTTCGCCGTCACGTTGTCACATCTCATTTCCAGGTCACGTCACGTCACGTTTCGCCCCCCTATAGGGGGCGAACGTAGGCGTGACGCGTGACGTTCAGGCGGTCACGATGCTCAGCGCACCGTCGTTCAGGGCGATGTCGCCGCGGTTCACCAGGCCCTCAAGTACCCGATGCTGGTTCTGTCGTACCATCCCGGCGGCCTGGCACCCATCACGCCAGGCGTCGATGGACACGCGTCCATCGTCATTGGTGGCGATGAGGCGACGGGCAACCGCGAATCCGATGTCCTGCCATTTCCCGCGCGGGCGGATCGACTTGACCTTCGATACGATGGCGCCGATTTCAGCGTCGAGCACCTCGATGGCCGCCGACGTGACGGGGTTGCCGTAGTCGTCCACTGCCCCGGGGAGTTCGACCGTGACCAGTTCCAGCGCGAGGGGCGGAGGCATTTCGGCGTCCTTCATCTTCGTGGCGGTCAGCAGCAGCCCGGTGTCGTTGGCCAGGCGGTACTCGGCATCCAGCGCCGCTTTCAGCGCAATCGCGCCGCGGGCCCGGCTCTTGTCCCCGTGTCCGGCATGGTGTACGACGAGGATCGTGCAGCCGAAACGCTGGCGGATTGCATCGCAGACCAAGACGAAGGCGGACATGTCTTTCGTGGAATTTTCATCGCCACCGCCGAAGCAGCGGGCCAGCGTGTCCAGTACGATCAATACGGGTTGCCCATGGTGAACAGTGACACCGGCATCAATCGCGGTAACGAGGGCGATCAGGTCACCGGGGCTGGGGATTGCCACAGCGGGGGCCAAGTACAGCGGCATGTCGGTCAGGCTGACGCCGTGGTGCTCGCTCCACGCCCGGATGCGCCGGCCGAACCCCTGCTGGCCTTCGCCCGCGACATAGACCACCGGGCCGCTCCTGACATCATGCCCGCGCCAGGGCGTCCCCGTGGCAACTCTGCACGCCCAGTCGATGGCCAGGAAGCTTTTCCCGCAGCCGGGATCTCCGAAGATCAGCGCGAACGTATCGCGTTCGAGCATGCCCCGGAGCAGCCAGTGCGGCGGGCGCATTTCGATCTGGTCGGCACGCGTCAACCTGATCCGTGACGGCGGCGACGGTGCGGGTGGCGCAACCAAGTTGCCCTGCGCGGGCGGTGGCGGTGGCAGCGGTGGCCCGTCGTCCGGCTCGTCGTTCACGAATTCCTCCGGGGGCGCGACCTCCATCAGCCTCGGCGGCGGCACGATTACGTTCGGCCTGATGATCGCGCTGGCCCACTGCTCCACCGCCCGGAGCCAGGGGCACAGCAGCCGAGGATCGAAGATATCAAGGTCGGCCGTCTCGAGGTCCTCCCACAGCTCCGTGACGAATACCATCGCGTGATGGCGACCGCGCAGCCGTGCGGCCGCAGCGGCGTGTCCCGGGCGATAGCCCAGGTGGTAGGTCTTGCGCCCGGCATCGCCAGGCCCGTAGACGGTGAAGCGTTCGCGCACGCGCCGACGGAGTTGCCATGCCGCTTCGACCTCGCCGAATGGATCGCACCGCCGGCTGTCGAGCAGCTCCCGCAGCGACACTGGGCCAGGAGCAGGCTTGGCGTTCACCGGCTCCGGCGGATGTGCCCAGTCGCGCACGATGCGCCGGGCCTCCTCGACGAATCCCCGGCGGTAGGCCAGCTCCTTGGCGCGGTTGTTCACGGGCCAGTCCGGGCCGTCGTCGTAATGGCGCACCAGTTCAGTATCTGCGTTTTTTCCGCAGATTGTTGGTTCCGCCTCGGCCATGTTCATCGCGACCATGGTCAGTTCCTCTGTGCCATTTCACGCTGCTCGCGCTGCCACTGGGCCAGTAGCCAGCGCGTGAGCGCTTCCGTTCTGCGGGCGCGCTGCTCGGCAACCTCGTCAAGGCCTGATGCGCTTTCGCCGATCACGACGCGGAACGCGAACGTGCCCACCCGATCCGTCTGCTCCAACCTGTCCACCACGGCTTCCATTCCGATACTCCAGTTGCCAACGTGCGGAGTGCCCCGGGACCCTTGTCCCGGCTGGCGATGGGCTGGGTGGATCAGTTGGTCGTTGGCTGGCTGGTTGATTCGATCGGTCGAGTACGGGCGGCGGGTCACTGACACAAAGCGTCACCGCCCGCCATCCACAAGGAGTATCCGAATGGAGATCAGGCTTTGCTCTTGCTGTTGATCGGGCCGTAGTACTCAACCGAATGCGTCTGCTTGCTCTCAAGGGACGCGTTCAAGATCGGCTGTTGCATCCACGCGACGCGGATGGGGTTTGGTGGGATGGCTTGTTCAATGGTTGGCTCGTTTGATGGTTCGTTTTTTCGATGGCTCGGGTTACTGATTGGCTTCATATGCGGGATGTTCGTTAATTCGGTCCAGGGCGCGCTGCGTCCCGTGCCTCTCTATTTCTGCGCACGTCGCGTATCGGTCGCGACCTGTGTTTGCAGCACTCCTCGCGATTCAGCAGCCGGGTCGTGGCACATCAAGCTTCGCTGCGGCGCGATCTGGACGCCGCGCGCAGTCCCTCCCTTAGCTACTTACGCCGACAACGAGGCTTCTTAGCGGAGATTCCGAGGAGGCACGATTTGTGCGTGTTGACGCAATTACTGCGTGATTTCCGGAGGATTTTTCAGGGCCGTTCGGCACTTGTCGCGAATGCGCCCATCACTCGCCTGCGCGATGATCGTCTCCAGTATCTTCCGAGCGTCGGCCCAAGTGTAGCGGAAGTTTCGCTCACCGCGGCGCGGAGTGGGAACTTTGGCGAGCCTGGCGTATTTGTTCAGCGTCGAGTGGCTCAAGTTTGTCCATTCGAGGAACGCCGCAACCGTGAGCGTAGGTAGCCGCTTTCCAGCCTCGTGGTCTCGCCTCGGCTCACTGCCAGGATTTTGCAAAGCGACTGTGTCCCCCGCCAAGCCGGATGCGTGCGGTGTGACCACGACGGCCTGAAACCGCTGGATTGCCACCAGAGTGCTGGCGAGTTCGGCGACCGCGTCGGCGCGGAGAAGCGAAGCTGCGGTCGACGCGGGATTGGTCGCTGCGCGTAACTGTTCATGGAGTCGCGCGTAATCACGGTCGATGCGCTGGGCGATCGTGCGGCGGCCAAGCGAGTCCAGCTCGATCGCCAGATCGCCACAGTGCCGGCGCAGGTCCGCCCATCCGGCGGACGTCAATACCTCATACGCCGGCCGACCCTCGCACTCATCAAGGAACCGCCGAATGTGCTCCGGCCAAGGGTCACGCATCGCCGAACCCCTGCCACACGGCGTCCGGAATTGTCCCGTCCAAGTCCTCAAGCCGTCCAGCAGCGCGGGACGCAGACTCGAAGAGCTGATCTAACGGGTCGAATGGCGCATCGCTTCGTTCGCTGAAAAGCGATTGAAGTTCGCCGCCGTCATATTGCTGGGCGGTCTCGCGGAGGCCCGCTATGGCGTCGTCCGCTTCCGCTGCATCCTCGTCTCGGCCGCGCAATTCCAGCCAAACGATGATGGCCTTCGCTGGTTCGCGAAATTGCTCAAGCTCGTCCGAAGCTCGGACCAGGCAATCAGGATCATCTGGCCCCTCACCTCGACGGCGAAGGCCGAATAGCCCCAGCGTCTCCACCCAGGCATTCAGTTCCAGTACGAGCCGGGTCAGCGGCGCATCGGATGGGGCAGGGGTTGCGTCCGACATGGATCGTCCTCGGCTCGCCAAGAGAGTAGTCAGAAGCCGACTGGGGGCATCCTACCGCGCGGCGTGGGGGGAAGACTACCGATGTCGATACTGCCGCGGACGCCTGCCATCGGGGGTCGGGGGCCCCAGTGTCGAGGCACGCGCGATGGGGAGGAATGTCAAGCAGAGGGGCGTCGAACTTTGAATGAATGATGTTGTGCGCGGCATGTTCTGGCCGGAGAAACGCCCCGGCGGTCGCGGCCGAGGCGTCTGGGGAGGTCGCGTGATGTGGTCAGGCAGTCGCAGCGGCCGGGGTGTTGAACTCGAACTTGCCGCGTTCGACCTTTCGGAAGCGCGCGGCGGCGCCTTTCGTGTCGAGCTCGCGGAGGATCGCGCTGTACAGCGTCGCGTGCGGCGTCTTGCCGGCGGGGCTCGACCACAGGCCCAGCGTTTGCATGGTGGTGATCATCTCCTGGGTGTTCATCGCCTGGCCGCTGCGCTCCAGGACTTCCGCGGCTGCGTCGATCGCACTGACGCGCTTGGGCTTGGCCTCACCGCCCTCGGCGGCGGCCTTCTTAGCTCGCTTGGCCTTCGGCGCCGTCGCCTCAGCCGTCGTGGCGGGCGCTTCGGCTTCGGTCGCGGGTGCTACGGGGGTGATCGCGTCGCCGACCAGATCCTGCGCGGCTTTCGCGCCCTCGTCCTCGCTATTGCACTGGCGCTCCCAGCACTTCTGGCAAAGCGGCTTGCCCAGGTGCGTGAGCGCCGGCTCGCCCTTGCAACGCGGCGTCGCACATTTCGAATGGTCATACTGCTTTGCGCTTTCAGCCATGGCCCGCTCGCTCGGCGTCTGGCCGTCGGGCGACTTCTCGCGCTGAGATGCGAGGCGCGCGTTCTCCTTGTCCGCGGCGGCAGTCGCCTTCGTCTGCTTGCCATCGCGGACAGCGGTGCGGAGCTTCTGAGCGCTCTTGATGCGGATCTTCTTGTTGGTCTCGAGGTTGGTGGCGTCCCAGCCGCCGTGGCGGCTCTCGGCGTCGATGCGGACGGTCACGACCTTGTCGCTCACCTTGGCGGTGTACGTCCCGCCGATTTTCACTTCGTCCTTCTTCATGGTTCTGCTCCTACATTGGATTGCCCGGTGCTCTCTGTCGGCCCCGGCGCTGAGGGTCGCGGTGGCGACCCGTCGCGCCGATGCCGGCTAGCGCAGCCCGTCCTCCACGCACCAGATCCCGACCAGCTCGTCGGCGAGCTGCTGCGGCCGACGAAAGCGGTCCGAGCCGGCGCACATCCGCGTCGCGGAGACTGCCTGGCCCACACTGCCGGCGACCTGGATGTCGGCGGCCCAGCGCTTCACGTCGTCCGCGATCAACCAGAGCGTCTCGACCAAGCCCTCGACACGGTCGGCGGCGAGGATCGTCGCCCGCTCCTTGGCGCTGGGCTCGGTGCCAGCGTCGAAATGCGCGCCGCGGATCTTGTTGGCGATTTCCTTCATCTTGGACTTGGATGCGGTGGTCCTGGTCATTGCCATGGTCATTCCCCGTTAGTTGCCGTGGTTCAGTTCGTAGCGCGTGCCGCAGCTCGCGCACTCGATCGTCTCGTCGTCCTGCCAGACCAGCTTGTCCTGGTGGGTTTCGCCGCAGTGTGGGCAGGCGTGCGCTTCGCCGACGTGCGCGTTGGGCGAGGCACTGACGTTCAGTCGCTCGCGGATCTCGTCCAGGGCCATTTCGGCCTGCGTGACGAGGCGCGGGTTGAGACCGCCGACTCCGTCGCAATTGCGAACCAGGTCGTCGAGCACCCTGAGCCAGCTGCCGAGGTCGTTTGGCGGGGCCTTGGCGACACCCGCCTCCAGCCCGGCGGCGTACGCGGCCTCAAGGGCGTCCTTCACGCACCACACCGCTGTCTCGTGGAAGTCCGCGCTGCTCTTGGTCGTGGTCAGGTCCTTCATGAGCATCCGCTCTTGCGCGATCCTGAGCAGCGTCGCGTCGCGCTTGCGTTGCTCGGCCTTGGTCAGCTGTGTTGCCATCTCGTGGTCCTTTCGCGTGTCGCGGTCCACCCCATGCGGTTCGGGCGCTGGGCCTCGCGTGAGCAAGGCCTCGCGTTCGGGTCGTTAGTTGTGGTAGTTGCGGGTGATGTCCCAACGCTTGTCGATCTTCACCCAGGGCTCCGGGAAGATGCGCTGCCCGCGGCGTTCGATCGCGTCCACCATCCGGCTGCTCATGTCGCCGACGCGTACGTTGCCCTTGGCCAGCGCCGCTGCGATCGCCTTGACGTCGGCCTGCTGGCGGGTGACCGCGTTTTCGATTTCGCGTGCGTCCTTGGTGTTCTCAATCTCGAGGGCCTGCACCTGGGCCGCCGCCGCGTTGAGGATCTCGGCGATCTGCCGCTGGCGCTTGGCGATCAGGGTGATGCGGCTGACCGCGTCCTTCGTTGCGTTCGTCTTGTTCGTAGTGGTCTTCATCTTCGTTCTCCTTTTCGCAGCGTTCGTCGCTGCTTCCACATCAACATTACGCTGCGTTTTCCAGGAAGGGAAGGCGGAATAATGTTTTTCCCTATGGCATTTCGGGCGGCTCAGCCGAGCCATTCCGGTGCCACCGGAATACGCGCAGTTAGTGTCATGCTGTGTCAGCGAAGCGCAGGAAGGCGGACGGCGTGAACGGCGACGACGTAGCGCAGGCGGTAGCCCACGACGCGAACGTTGGCCCACGGGCGAACCCGGCGGCCCTGGCTGTCCAGGATGCCGCCCGGTTGCTCTCCGCCGCGGGCGGTCAACGGATCGCCGTCGAATTGATCGAAGCCGACGTGGCAGCCGGCGCACCCACCAATACCGACGGCACGGTCAATTTGGTGCAGTATGCGGCGTGGCTGGTACGGGAGGTGGCAGCAGGTGGCGATTGACCCGCGTAAGCTGAAGCCTACCGAACTGGTGCGTGCTCTGAATTCCACGCCGCTGGGCGAGGTGATCAGCGAACGGCAACTGCACCGTCACCGTAGCCGGGCGGGCTTCCGCATCGGCGATGGACGGATGACGCCAACGACATCGAGAATGAACGCCGGTCAGCCGTTGGGATCATGTCTTCTCGGACCCATGGCCATGCCGTGGGTGGTCAAACGCAGGTTGTGTTCCGCATCCCTTCCCATTCCATTACGTGGCGCTGGCGGCCGCGTCGGCGCTGAGTGTGAGATTTTCTGGAGAATTCGGGATGAATGATCGGTGCGGCATCGTTCAACTAGGTAGACGCTGATTCGGAATGAATCGGATTGGAATACATGACGCTTCTTGCGGACGCCTTTGAGGCTTTTGTTACGCCGCATCTACAACGGCTCCGGCTGTTGGCGGGGCAGTATGCGCGTACGCGCGAAGATGCGGCTGACTTGCTGCAGGAAACGCTGCTGCGCGCCTGGCGCAACTTTTCACGTGCGCAGGATGCCGCCTATCACCGGGCGTGGCTGGTCGTGATCATGCGAAACATCGCCTTCGACTGGCAGCAGGAAGCACGGCGACGCATCCGGCTCACACCAGTCAATCAGGCCGAGCTGACCGACATGGCATCGTTCGATGCTTCGGACCCGTTTGCGCCCATGCCCGCAATGAGCGAGACCGATTTCAGGGAGTTCCTCGACCAGCGGCTGGTGCAGGCTCTTGAGGCCTTGGAGCCGCCTTACCGAGAGGTTGTCGTTTTGTCGGTGGCCGGAGCCCTGTCGTACCGGGAAGTCAGCGAGGTGCTGGATTGCCCTGTGGGGACGGTCATGTCACGCATGGGTCGGGCGCGGCGCACGTTGCGCGAGCGGTTGGCGGTGATCGCCCGATCCGAAGGCTGGGTGCGGGAGAGACAACCATGACCTGCCACGAAATGCGCGAATACCTCATTGCCTTTCTCGACAGCGAGCTGGATGCCGCCCTGAGCATTGAGGCACAACGACATCTGGAGCGCTGTCACGAGTGTGCGCGCGAGGTGGAGATCGAGCGAGAGATCCGGCGCGGGCTGGAGCGCTGTCTTGTCGTGGGGCAGGCGGACGCGGTGGCCGAGGAATCGCTGCACGCGCTGAGGCGCGTCACTGGCCGCGCGGACGCGATACGCCCGCAAACTCGATTCGTCCTGCGCCGCCGCGTCGGGGTGGCGCTGGCGGCTGCCGCCCTGGTTGCGCTGGGCCTGTTCGGGTGGCAGCGCTTCAACGTGGGTGAACGGGCTTCGCCGGGTGGGTTCGCGAAATGGATGGTCGAAGACTTTCAGCACTTCATTGACGAGGGTAGCGAGGTCCAATTTGCATCCGCCGACCGGCATGCCGTTTCACAGTGGCTGCTGCAGAAAACGACTTTGGCCGTGAACGTTCCCGGACCCGCGGATCGCGAGATTGAGCTGCGCGGTGGCCGAAAGTGCAAGCGGAACGGCACGCCGGTTGCGTTTGCCGCGTACGCCATCGAGGGTGCACCTGCCTCACTGGTCGCGCTCCCAGACGATGGCAACGTACTGAACTCCATGCAATCCGTGAGACTCAACGGCCACATGCACTGGGTCGATCACTGCAATGGGCATACCGTGGTCGCATGTCGCCGGGGCGAGCTGGTTTATGCCGCTGTGGGTCAACTACCGGAAGAACAGCTCCTGCGCCTGATGCCTGCAAACGTCGACGAGACGGAAGGCACACCATGAAAGCCATCGAAGTTGGTCTGCGCAACCCCCACTTGGTGGCCGTCGTGGTGCTGGCCACCATCGTCGTCGGGGTCACGGCGATGTTGCGCATCCCCGCCGACCTCCTGCCTCAGTTCAAGACGCCGGCTGTGCAGATTGTCACGTTCTATCCCGGCATGCCACCGGAGGTGATGGAACGCGACATCATGAGCCGGCTGGAACGCTGGACCGGCCAGTCGGTGGGCATTGAGCATCAGGAAGGCAAGGCGATGCTCGGCGTATCGGTGGTCAAGGACTTCTTTCGCGAGGACATCAGCTTCGACACGGCCATGTCGCAGGTGACCAGTTACGCGATGAGCGACCTGTTCTACCTGCCGCCGGGGACGATCCCGCCGATGGTGATGCCGTTCGATCCGACGGCGTCGGTGCCGCTGTGCCTGGTCAGCGTATCCAGTCCGACGATGTCAGAGAAGGAACTGTACGACGTCGCGTACTTCGAATTGCGCAACCGCCTGCAGAGCATCCAGGGGGTGATCGCTCCGGCGGTTTATGGTGGCGTGCTGCGGCGCATCCTCGCCTACGTCGATCGCAACGCCATCGAAGCCCGCGGCCTCTCTCCTATGGATGTCGTCCAGGCGCTGCGCGGCCAAAACGTCCTGGTGCCCACCGGCGACGCAAAGTTCGGCGACATCAATTACCAGATCGTCTCCAACGCGATGGAGCCGGAGGTTTCCAGCCTGAACGACGTGCCGATCGTCACCGACGATCAGGCGGTCGTTTTCATGCGCGACCTCGGTGAGGTGAAGGATTCCCACCAGATTCAGTCCAACGCGGTACGCATCAATGGACGCCGCCAGGTGTACATCCCCATCTACCGCCAGCCGGGGGCGAACACGATCGCGATCGTTGATGGCATCAAGTCGCAGCTCGAGACCATGCTCAAGCGCCTGCGCGAGATGGACCAGCGCTCCAAGGACCTTTCGCTTGAAGTCGTGATGGACCAATCCACGTACGTGCGTTCGAGTATCGGCGGTTTGCAGGTGGCCGCCTCGCTGGGCGCCGTGCTTGCGGGCGTCGTCGTGCTTCTGTTTCTGCGCAGCATCCGCTCGACGCTGGTCATCATCCTGGCTATTCCCCTTGCAATCCTGGCCACGTTCATCGGCCTTTTCTATACCGGCGACACGATCAACAGCATGACGCTAGGCGGCCTCGCGCTGGCCGTCGGCGTGCTCGTGGACCAATCCATCGTCGTGCTCGATAACATCTCGCGGCACCTGCGGATGGGAAAATCGCGCCTGGACGCGGCGCTCGACGGTACGCGCGAGGTATCCCTGCCGGTGCTCGTCTCGACCATCACCTTCGTGGTGGTCTTCCTTCCCGTCGTGTTCCTCACTGGTATGCCCCGGTTCCTGTTCGCCCCCTTGGCGATCACGGTCACATTCGCGGTCACCGCCAGCTATCTCGTGGCGATGTTCGTGATCCCTGCGTTCTGCGCGAAGTTCCTGAAAGTCACGGCGGCACGCCCCGGCGACCTGGATGAAGCCGGCATTGCGGTGCCCGCGTGGTTCACTTCCTGGTTCGAGCGAATGATGCGGCGGCGGTACCTGGTCATCGCTGGCGGCGGTGGCCTGCTGGCGATCGCGCTGGTGCTGTCAGGTTCGACCGGAACGGAACTGTTTCCCCAGGTGGACTCGAATCAGTTCAGCATCTACGTGCGTTTGCCCTCGGGCACACGCCTTGAACGCACCGAAGCGATGATCGCTCAGGTCGAGCAGGTGCTTATGGAGGAGATTGGTCAGCCCGACCCAGAGTACCCCAAGGTAGACACTGAGCCTGACTCGAACTTGCGCATCCTGATCTCGAACATCGGTGTGCTCATGGATTGGCCCGCCGCCTACACCCCAAACACTGGCCCGATGGACGCGTTCATGCTGGTCCAGCTCAAGGGCAAGGACGGCATGCCGGGCACGTTCGACTATGTCGAGCGGCTGCGCGAACGGCTCAACCGCGAGTTTCCCGGCGTGGATTTCGCGTTCGACACCGGCGGCATGTTGACCGCGGCACTCAACTTCGGCCTGCCGTCGCCGATCAACGTCCGCGTACAGGGGAGCAATCTGTTCACCGCGGAGGAGATCGCCACGCATGTACAGCGCATTGCCGCCGGCGTACCTGGGGCCAGGGACGTGCGCATCGCGCAACGCATGGACTATCCCCAGATCGACGTGCAGGTGGACCGAGTCAAGGCAGCGCTGCTGGGTGTCTCGCAGGAGGACGTGGTCAAGAACATCGTCACCACGGTCAACTCCAGCATCAACTTTGCTCCCGCATTCTGGATCGACGAGCGCAACGGCAACCACTACTTTTTCGGCGCCCAGTATCGCGAGGAAGACATCGAGTCCATTGAGACGCTGCGCGACATTCCTATTACCGGAAAGGACAGCGTTCGCCCGGTCTCGCTGCGCAACATCGCGGAATTCGGACGCAAGACCGGGCCGGCGGTCGTCACCCACCTCAACATCACGCGCACCATTGACGTGTACGCCAACGTCGCCAGCGGCCACGACGTGGGATCGGTGGCTGCCGAGATCGAACAACGGCTCGAGAATTCGCCGGTGTTGCGGCCAGTGCGCAAAGCCAGCTCGCGCGGTGTGTCCTTTGAAGTGGGCGGAGCCTACGCAGGCAAAGGCTATTCGTACCTGATGGCCGGCGAGGTCGAAACCATGCGGGCCTCATTCAAGCAGTTTGCGGGTGGGCTGCTGATCGCGGTCATCCTCGTCTACTTGACAATGGTTGCACAGCTCCGTTCATTCGGCGTACCGTTCGTTATTCTGCTGACCATCCCATTGGGCATGATCGGGGTGGGCTTCATGCTCTATGCCACGGGCACAAACCTCAATATCCCGGCTGCGATGGGCGTGATCATGATGACGGGTATCGTCGTCGAGTACAGCATCATTTTGCTGGAGTTTGCTGATCAACGCGTTCGCGCGGGACGACCGGTCCAGTCCGCTATTCGTGAAGCGACTTGGATTCGACTGCGGCCGATCCTGATGACTTCGCTGACCACCTGGCTGGCCCTGATTCCGATGGCCATCGGCGGTCGCGGCGGGGAAGCCAACGCACCTCTGGCGCGCACGATCATCGGCGGTGTGCTCGCGGCGACGGTACTGTCGCTGATTGTGGCGCCGTGCCTGTATGTGCTATTCAAGCGCACCAAGGACGAGCCATCGCCCGTTCTCGCAACGGCCTGAGGATCGTGAGTTAGAATCTGGAGTGACACCCGATGCGCACGCGAACGCTGCTGACTCTCTCATGCGGTGCAGCCGTTGTGATCCTGGCCGGAAGCGCGATGACTACCATGCTCACTGCGCAGCGGTACAACCGCGTCTTGGCAGCCGAGGGCGACCAGGCGGCAGCCAAACCTGCCGAGCCTGCGGTCCGAGTTGAGGTCGCCAAGCCTGAAGCCCGCACATTGAATCGCACGCTGCGGCTACCGGCGTCGATCGAGGCGTACGAGTCTGCCGATCTCTTCGCCAAGACCAGCGGTTTTGTCGACGAAGTTCTGGTCGACATCGGCCGTACGGTCACTCGCGGGGACGTTTTGCTGACCATCGACGTGCCGGAGATGGGCGACGACTTGGCGCAATCGGAGGCGGAGCATCAGTCGCGCACCGCCAGAACTGCCCAGGCCGAAGCACAGGTCGCGACCGCCCAGGCCGAGGTGCATCGTGCTCGTGCCGACTTTGACTTGCGTAAGGTCACCCGCGATCGCAAACAGCAGCTTTTCGACGAGACCGCTATTCCGCAGCAGGAGCTGGACGAGGCGCAAGGCCTCCTGGCCGTCGCCGAAGCGCAATGCGATGTAGCTGAAGCAATGGTGGTGAGTCGGGAGGCGGACGTGCGCGCCGCACAGGCAGCCGTAGCAACGGCCCGCGCGAAACTGGCCCGAACCCGCACACTGATGGCCTACGCGACCATTCCGGCGCCATTCGATGGCGTGATCACGGCGCGGCATGTGCATCCCGGCGCGTTCGTTCGATCAGCCGCTGACGGCGCCACCGGACCGCTGCTGAGCATCGCGCGGGTCGACACGTTACGTGTGACTCTGGAAATCCCTGAGTCTGACGCACCGTTTGTGGCCGTGGGCACACCGGTAGAACTCTCCGTCCGCGCTGCTTCTGATGAACTGGTCCACGGGGAGGTCTCCAGGGTCGCATGGGCGCTGCGACCCAACACGCGCACCATGCGCGTCGAAGTGGACCTGCCTAATCCGGATCGCCGCTACGCACCCGGAATGTACGCTCAGGTCTCCGTCACGCTCGAGTCGCGCGCCCAGGCGCTCATGGTTCCGTCGAAGGCGATTCGCGTTCGCGGAAGAGAACTGTCCGTCTGGGCGGCCACCGCCGGCATTGCCAGCGCTTTGCCCGTAACCATCGGTTACGACGACGGAATCTGGGCCGAAGTGCTCAGCGGACTTACCGGGAACGAGCAGGTCATTGTCGCCGCATCCGGCGCCATCGCGCCCGGCGCACCTCTTGTCGCGACTTCGACCGAGCATGACGCCCGCGAGGTCAAACCGTGAGAAATCGTCGAAGTGTCATGCACGTAACCTCTCGTGCGCCGAGGGTTCCTGCTCGGCACGTTCCGCGGCCACTCGTGCTGATGTTGTGTGCGCTATTTGTAAACCACTTGATCGGTTGCGCCGAACAAACGAATCCGCCGATGCACCCGCAGCTTGCGCTTAATGCTGCACAGGTCGATGCGCGGCCGCTTCGACTCGACGCCTCGGCCATCCAGCCGATGTATGTCGAGCTTGTGCCCATCGACCTGACCACCGTAGTCCGATTGGCGACCGCCCAGAACGCCGACATTCGCACCGCACAAGCGCGTGCCCGCCAAGCACGCGGCCGGTACGAAAGCGCGGTCGGCTCCGCGTTTCCGGTCATCGCACCGCTGGCTCTGTTCGAACACGTTGAAGGAAGCGTCCGAGCCACGGAAGGCAATCTCGTCAACGTCGGTTTCAATACCTTTCAGCCGTCGATCGCCGTGCAATGGATCATCAATCCCGGCGCGGTCGTTTACGACATCGTCGCCGCCAGGAAGCGGCTCCACGCCACTGAACATCTGGAGCGATCGACCCAACAACAGGTATTGCGCTCGGCAGCGGTTCAGTTCTATGAGTTGGTGCTGGCCCAGGCCCGCATTCAAGCGGCTGAGCAGGCTGTTCAGGAATCCCGAGAGCTCGTGCGCATCAGCGAACTGCGCGTCCGGACCGGAACGGGGGTGCCCGCTGACGAACTACGCGCCCAGGCACGATTGGCCGAACGGCAGCAGGATCGGGCGCGGGCGATGAATGGTTTGTATCGGGCGTCGTTGGCTCTGACCAGCACGCTGCAACTGGCCGATCCGACGATCACGCTCGTCCCCAGGCTCGACGAATTGCCGCCGCGGACGCTCGTGTCCGACGAGCTTACCATCGGCGAACTGCTCGCATTCGCCGTGGCCTTTCGCCCCGACCTGCAGGCCGACCGCGAATTGGTCGCAGCCGCGTCTGCCGATCGGAAGGGAACCTGGTGGCGCGGCTTCGGTCCGCAGCTTGCGCTCGCCTACCAGTATGGTGGTATTACGGGTCATGCCAACAACACCGACAAAGGCCAGGGCATCCCTTCCAATCTGCTCGTCAATCCGCTCTCCCCGTCGGGCGCATTCTCCGCGAATCCCCTCCGGAACGGGCTCGCCCGTGAGGGGATTCTGCGGGGTTCGCGCAGCCTCGCACGCAATCGGGACGAGACTTTCTCATTTAGCGATCAACAACGCGCATCGGCTGGCATCGGCGCACGCTGGGGACTTTCGAGCTTTGGCGACGTGAAGGCGTCGGCGGCGCTTACGGAACAAGCGATGATTGCCGCCGAGCAGACTCTGATCGACGTTCAGGTCGAGGTGGTCGATGCCATGCAGACAAGTCGGTTACAGCGACAACTCATCGATCTGGCGGACCATCAGACGCGGTCCGCCGGAGAAGCTTTAAGACTGGTGAACGCCAATCTCACCGCGGGCACGATGACGACGCTGGATGTTTTGCAGGCGCAGGACACTGTCGCCCAAGCGCGTCTTCGCTACGCCGAGGCGGTGGTGCAATACAATCAAGCGCAAATTCATCTGGTTACGGCATTGGGCGCGTTGGATGAGACATTACTGCTTGTGGAATAATTCTACCGGGCAAGCTCCAGCCTGAGATATTGCCATGACCCTTCCTATAGCATGCAGCCACAAGACGCATCATTTCAAGGCCGCGACTTGTCCAACAACTCGGTAATCACCTTGCGGTATTTCTGCTCGTCGCCCTGCTCGAATCCCACCTGCGTGTTGCGGATGACGCCAACTGCGTCAAGAAAGAACGCCGGTTAGCCATGGGTATAGTGTTTGCCAAGGTCGGAGCCGGTGCCATTGAAGATCGGGTAGGTGACCTTCATCTCGTCGGACAGCTTGCGCGCCGTCTCCGGATTGGGGTGCATCGCGATTACGAAAACCAGTAGCCCCTTGTGGGCGAATTGTTCGTGAAATCTCTGGAGATTGACCATCTCCTCGCGCGAAAACGCTCAGTAACGCGAGAAGAAGAACGGCACCGCCTCCGATTTGCGCTCCTTGCCGGAATCATCGCGGAAGACCAACCGGCCGCCCTTGCCGACCAGCTCCATCGGCTTGCCGGTTCTCAGCGAATTGAGGTTAATCGCGGGCATCCGATCGCCAATCCTTAGCCGCTCGCGTTTGATCCCGCTTTGGCTGACCGACTTGCCGCCGAGGAGTTCGTCGACGGCTGCACGCCAATGGCGCTGGTCGCCTTCCCCGAAACCAACCTGGGCGAAACGTATGATTGCCTGATTTGTTACTTGGTCCGCCGATCGAGATTATGTCCCGCGGCCCCGGCGCCAAGGGCCGGGAAGGCGGCTTATGTTGCCCATCTGAAAGTGCGGTCCGAAAATCGGTGATCAGCCAGAGATCCAAAGACGAGGTACCGCAAGGGCTTCGGCACGCTCATGGGCATTAGCCGGACATACCCCACCGGCACCGAAACTGAAGCGTAGGAGCTTAAGCGCGGCGCTGCGGGTTCCAGTCGTGCGTTTCGCCGCGCGCGTGTTTGGCCCACGCATTGAGCGCGTCGTAACTGACGAGGCCGTGCTTGAGTTGTTCCTGGTCGTCACTGAAGCACTGCGAGAGGCCGAGCGAGATGGCGAGCAGGCCGGCGCACGGCGGGGACAGGTTGAGCCGGTTCGTGTCAGCGCCGCGCACGATCACGGCGAGTTCCTGGAGCGCCGGGTCGGTCAGGTTGTACTTCTTCAGGATTGCGTCGAAGCTGCATAACGGCCCGTCGTGCGTCAACTCGACGCCCGGCACGTCATAGGGGACTGCGCCATCGCGCTCGGCGACGGTCGTCACCTGATTGGGCGGGACGAATAGGAACTCTGCATCCTCGTCTACGAACCGGCGCACGAGCCACGGACAGGCGATCCGGTCAACCTTCGGCCGTTCACGTGTTACCCACTTCATGGCTGGCCTCCTCAGTCGGCCGGACGGCGTCGATTACGTAAGGCAACGTGGCATGGCATCCGGCGCTGGTCAAGTATACGCTTGCCGCGCGGCGGGTGACCGATTCTGAACGACTTGTCAGAAACCGGTCAGTTTCGCGGGCCGGCGCGGATGGTACATTCGGTTGTCGAGGTGATGCGTGCGGATTCTCGTGGTCGAGGATGAGAAGAAAGTCGCCCGGGCGCTTCGCGAGGGCCTCGAAGCCGAGCATTTTGAGGTCGCCGTGGCGCACACGGGTGAGGAAGGATTTTACCTTGTCAACGAGCAGGTGTTCGATCTGATCGTGCTCGATCTTATGCTGCCGGGACGCGACGGTCTGGACGTGCTGAGGAACATTCGCAAGCGCGGGCTTCAGACACCGGTGCTGATCCTCACCGCCCGCGACGCAATCGACGATCGGGTGCTGGGGCTCGATTCCGGGGCCGACGACTACCTTGTCAAGCCGTTCGCCTTCGCGGAATTGCTGGCCCGCATTCGCGCGCTCGTGCGCCGCGGACGCACGGACCAGGTGCTACGATTCAAGTTGGGCGACCTGGAATTGGACCTTGTATCCCGGCAGGTCGCACGCGGCGGCTACGCCCTGAGCCTGACCGCACGCGAGTTCGAACTGCTTGAATACCTCCTGCGGCACGCGGGGCACACGGTCTCGCGCGAGATGCTGGCGCGTGACGTTTGGAAGGAGCCGCAACGCGACGCGACGACCGACAACCTGATCGACGTTCACATCGCTCGCCTGCGGAAGAAGATTGACGAACCGTTCGCGCGCCCGTTGCTGAAAACCATTCGCGGGGTGGGATTCGCACTGTCGGAGGGAGAGGTATGACGCTCCGGCCGCGCAGCGTCCGACTGCGGCTCACCCTCTGGTACGCGGCGGCGCTGGGTGTGATCCTGCTGGCGTTCGCCGTCGCCGTGTATGCCTACGCCTATCGCAGTCTCAACGCCCAGGTGAAAGCGCAGCTCGCTCGCGACTTCGCTTCGATCGAAAAGCTGGCCCGCGAAGACCCCGGCGAACTGGGCGAACTGGACGAGCACGGCGTTGCGACGCTGTTCTGGGTTGATGCCGACGGCAAGCTGCTGTACGCCGCGAGCGGCTTGCAGCGGCTCGGCTTCGAAGAAGCCGTGTCGCGGATGCCTCCTGGCAAGGACCACGCCCACGTTGTGATTGCAGGACGACGCTACCGGATTGAGCTCAGGACGCTTGTCGACGGCGGCCACACGTATCGCCTGGCCGCGGCAACGGATGAAGAAGCGGCGCAGCACGCACTCAGTGACTTGGCGGAGATTCTGGCGATCGCCGCGCCGCTGGCGCTGCTCGTCGCCTGCATCGGCGGGTACTTCCTGGCCGGTCGGATGCTCGCCCCGGTGGCGGCCATGGCCAGCAAGGCTCGCCAGATTACCGCCGAGCGGCTTTCGGAACGATTGCCCATCGAAAACCCGGACGACGAGTTTGGCAAGCTCGCGCATGTATTCAACCACACCTTGGCGCGGCTGGAAGACTCGTTCCAACGGCTGCGCCAGTTCACTGCCGATGCTTCTCACGAGTTGCGAACGCCGCTGACTGCGATGCGGAGCGTCGGAGAAGTGGCGCTGCGTGATCTTCGCGACGTACATGCGTACCAGGAAGCCATCGGCAGCATGCTGGAAGAGGTTGATCGGCTCACACGGCTGGTCGAGAGTCTGCTGCACCTGACGCGCGCCGATACGGGCAAGGCTGAACTTCAATCTGAACGGCTGGACGTAGGCGCGCTCGTCCGCGAAACGGTTGAGCATCTGCGCGTGCTGGCCGAGGAGAAATCGCAATCCCTGCGCCTCGACCTGCCCAATGGTGCGACCGTGCGGGCCGATCGCGACACGCTTCGTCAGGCGCTGATCAATCTTCTTGACAACGCGATCAAGTACTCGCCGCCGCGTGGTGCAATCGAAGTGTCCGTCCGTGAGCTACCCGATCGAGTGGCGATTGCAGTGACCGACGCGGGCCCGGGCATCGCCGCCGACCAACAACCGCGTGTGTTCGACCGCTTCTACCGCGTGGACAAGGCCCGGGTGCGCGAGGGCGGCGGCATTGGTTTGGGGTTGGCGATCGCCAAGTGGGCGGTCGAGGCGAACGGAGGGAGAATCGAAATCGAGAGCGAAGCGGGGCGCGGAAGCACTTTTCGGATTGTTCTGCCCAAGAGGGATTAGCCCGCGGCGCGATCCGCCGGAAATTCTGAACGACTTTTCAGGAAACCGTCAGTGGTAACGCCCGCGCACGCGGGGTAGCCTCGCACGCCGATGAAACCGTTCTGCGTACCGCGAAAGGAGCGAGTTGACATGATGCGCACGATTGCGTTGACGTTGATGGTCGGTCTGCTGGCTGCGCCGGTGGTCGCCGACGAAGGAGATTTCGAGGTTCTGGAGCAGATGGTGCTCAAGATGGCGGTCGGAAAAGCGAAGATCACCGCCAAGCAAGCCATCGAGGCCGCGGCCAAGGATGCCGGCGGCGGCAAGCTGGTCGAGATCGAGATGGACATGAAAGGCGAGACGCCGATCTTCGAACTGGAATATCTGACGGACGCCGGCGAGAAGGAAATCACCATCGACGCCGTAAGCGGCAAGGTGCTCGCCAGCGAGGACGAGAAGCCGGACGCGGACGAAGCCAATGAGTACTCGGCGACGAGCAAAGCGTTGAGCGAGACCAAGTTCACACTGGCGGCGGCGATCGAGGCGGCTCTCGCCGAGACAAAAGGGGGCGCGGTGGTCGAGGCGGAAGCCGAACTCGAAGACGGGAAGCTGGAGTTCGAGGTCGAGGTGCTCTCCGGCGACACTTTCAAGGAGGTCGAGTTCACGGCGGATGGCAAGGTTGAAGCGGTCGAGGAGGAAAAGGCCGAGGGGCATGCGTGGATCTTCGACGCCGATGCGGCGGGCAAGCCGCCGACCGGCTGGAAGTTTGGCTTCACCCGCGCGGACGGCGGCAAGGGGACGTGGTCGATCGAGGCGGACGCCGGCGCACCGACGGGGCCGAACGTGCTGACGCTCAAGGCGGAAAGCGACAGCGGGACGTATAATCTGGCAATGGCGGCGGAAACTTCGTACGCCGACGTGGACGTACGGACGCGCATCCGCGCAAACACCGGCAACGAGGACCAGGGCGGCGGGCCGATCTGGCGCTGCAAGGACGAGAACAACTACTACATCTGCCGCATCAACCCGCTGGAGAACAATTTCCGCGTCTACAGGGTCACCGGCGGCAAGCGCCAGCAACTTCAAACCGTCGAGCACAAGGCGGAGACAGGCCGGTGGTACGTCGTGCGGGCCAGGATGGTCGGCAATCACATCGAGTGCTTCGTGGACGGAAAGAAGCTGCTCGAAGCGACCGATGACGCGATCAAGGACGCCGGCATGGTGGGCCTGTGGACCAAGGCGGATGCTTCGTCCTCATTCGACAACATTGCCGTGAAGCCGGGCAAGGCGTCGAAATCCGATGCGGGGAGCGGCGCCAAGCCGGGCGAGCATGAAGAGAAGACCGGCGACGACGACGATGATCACGGGGATGACTCGGAGGCGGCGCCGAAGAAACCCTAACCGCACGCGCGCAGGCAAGAGATCACCCACAACAGGCAACCACTACCCATGCCGAGTGCATGACAGGGGAAACACTTGCGATTTCGATGGACTGCAATAAACGCCGTGGCCGTTGTGCCGTCACTTGCCGTCGCCCTGTCCCTGGTCGGAATGGCCGGATGTCTGGCTTCCGGGTCGGTGAATCGGGGCGTCCGCATCGATGGCCGTGCTTCAACCGGCGAACTCATCTGGGAATCGACGCTTGTAGACCGGCCGCCGGTGATCGACGGCGGGGTGGACAGCCTCTGGCTGCGCGCTGCGCCGCTGGAGGTGCCCGTGCGCGAGGCAATCGGGGGCGGACACGAACGAATTGTCACGCTGCGGGCGCTGCACACAACCGAGGCGCTCTATGTTCTGGCGCAGTGGGACGATTCGACGCGCAGCGACATGCGCGATCCGTATGTGTGGAACAAAGAGAACGGTGAGTACGATCGCCCCACTCGGCCCGATGATCAGTTCGCCCTGGAGTTTCGCCTTAGCGGCGATTTTGAGCTGAACATGCTCGCGATGGGAAAGGAGTATGTGGCCGACGTGTGGCACTGGAAGGCCGGACGTGGGAATCCAAACGGCTGGGTCGATGACAAGCGGCACATCATCTCCGCCAAGCCTGTCGAGGGCGCGCAGGAGTACACGTTTGGCAAGCATGGAAAGGTCTACATCGCCCGCCCCATGGATGCGGGCACGCCGTCGTATGTCACAAAACCCAAGCCGACTGAATACGCCGGTGATGTAATCGACTCCTATCAGCCGCAGGAGCCGGCCGGCAGCCTGGCGGACATCCGCGGCAAAGGCACCCACGATGGCCGCGGGTGGACGCTCGAGATGAGCCGCAAATTCAACACCGGGCATGCCGATGATTCCGGGCTGGCCATCAACATGCCAATCCACTGCGCTATCGCCGTGCTCGATGATGAGCTGTACTGGAACCACTCCGTGTCGCCGCTGCTTCGGCTTCAATTCAGGCCTTAGCAGGCGGCGCTGCGCCGAACGGAGTAGCCAAGCGTGAGAATTTCATCAATCGCACTCGCCGCGACAGTTGCCGCGCAGGCACTCCTCTTGCTGCCCGCCGGGGCCGAACCCGGAGACGAGGAGAACCAGCGTGTCGTGGTCTACACCAGCGTTGACCGTGTCTTCTCCGAGCCCGTGCTCAAGGAAGCCGGCAAGAGGCTTGGGCTGGTGGTTGTTGGCGTTTACGATACCGAGGAGACCAAGAGCACGGGCCTCGTCAACCGCCTGATCGCCAAGAAAGACAATCCCGACGGCGACATCTTCTGGAGCGGCGATCCCGCGCGAGCGGTGCTGCTGAAATCCAAGGGCGTCACGGTCGCGTACGATTCGCTGGCCGCAAAGGAGATTCCTGATCCGTTCAAGGATGCCGAGCGACACTGGATCGGCTTCTCGGCCCGGTCGCGCGTTCTGCTCGTGAATACGAAGCTGGTGCCCGAGGGGCAGGAGCCGCGAAGCATCTTCGATCTCGCCGACACTAAGTGGAAGGGCAAAGTCGCCATCGCGAACCCGCTTTTCGGCACGACGTCCTTTCACGTCAGCGCTCTATTCGGGGCATGGGGCGATGCGCGGGCGCGCCAGTGGCTCGACGCGCTCAAGGCCAACGGCGTGCGTGTCGTCAGCAGCAACGGTGAGGTCAAGCGCCAAGTTGCCGACGGCCAAGTCGCGCTTGGGTTGACCGACTCCGACGATGCGGCAGAGGCCATCAAGGATGGCCAGCCGGTGCGGGTGGCGTTTCTCGACCAATCCGCTTCGGGGAGTGACAAACCGCTTGGTACGCTGGTGATCCCGAACACACTCTCTCTCATCACGGGCGGGCCGAATCCCGATGGAGCACGACGAGTCTTCGATTTCCTGTTATCGTCCGACGTACAGCGGATGCTGGCCGAAAGCTGCGCCCAGGCTCCGTTGAAGCCGGGAGTCGCGGCGCCGCCTGGTGTCTTGTCTCTGGACCAGATCGTTCCGATGAAGACGGACTACACGCGGGCGGCAGAGCATCTTGAGCGGCTTCTGCCGATGCTCAACGAGTGGGCGGAGAAGAAGTGACGTGGAGCAAGCAGCGAGGAACCGTGTGGCGACTAGCGCTTTGGGCAATATGCATTCTTCCCGCGATCCTGTTCACGATCGTTCCGATCGGCGTCCTCGTCTCCCGCGCGCTGCATGATGGAAGCCGGCCCGGCTGGTCCGTCTCACACCTCCCGCTCCTCGGCCGGACGCTTCTATTCTCCGGCTGCGTAGCAGTCGCCGCGACGGTGCTGGGCACGCTCTTGGGCTATCGTCTGGGCGCCTCGACATGGCCGGGCAAGTCATTGGCACGCGTAGGGCTGCTGCTGCCGCTGCTGGTGCCGCCATACCTGCACGCAATCGGCTGGACCACGCTGCTGCGCGCGGGCGGGCCTGTCGCCGCGCTGTTTGATGGTGTATTCGGCGTCGAGGCACACCGGCTGGCCGAGGCCATCTACTCCTTCGGAGGCGCGGTGTTCGTTCTCACGCTCGCATATTGTCCGATCGCGGTGCTTTTCATTGAGAAATCGCTGGAGTGGTCTTCGCCCGCGCTCGTCGAGGCGGCTCAGGTATTCGGCGCCGGTCGCTGGCGCACGTTTGTTGTTGCCCGCTGGCCATACCTGCGGCCCGCTGTGGCATCGTCCGCGTTGATCGTCTTCCTGCTTACCGCCTCCGAACTCGGCGTCCCGACGATCCTAAAGGTGCCGGTGTTCAACTTTGAGGTCTTCACGCAATTGGCGGCGTTCAACGACATCACCGCGGCCACGTTGCTCAGCGCGCCGTTGGTCGTCGCTGGGCTGCTGGCGGTCGCCGCTGAACGTTCGATCAGTGGTCGGCCAGTCGAGCTGGAATCACCCGACATCGAACAGCCGCGGCCCGCCAGCTATGGGACGCTCGCGACAAACACGCTGCTCGTCGTCGGCTTCGTGTTCCTCAGTCTCGGTGCTCCGTTCGGCGCCATTGTGGCCGAAGGACTCGACACGAAGGCGTTGACCGCCATGGCGCGGGTCGCCGCCGAGCCGGCGTGGAGCACGCTCCGATACGCCGCAGGGGTCGTCGTCGCGCTGCTCGCACTCGCGCTTGGCCTCACGACCGCCTTGCATCAAGGCCCGAGATTACTGAATCGTGTCACCGATGCGGTCCTCTCGAGCGGTTTCGCGGTTCCGAGCACGATCGTCGCGCTCGGCCTGCTGGCGGCGTACGACCGTCCAGGGGTCGCACGGCTGTTCTCGCCGGCGGTCCTGGTGATTGCCGCGGTTGTCGGGCGATACACCATCGTCGGCCTGCGTGTGGTTCAGCAGGCTCGCAATCAGATTCCGTCCGATCTTTTCGATGCCGCCGCGATTGCCGGTGCGGGACCGCTGGCACAACTGATTCACATCGCGTTACCGCTCATGCGCGTCGGCCTGCTCGTCGTGGTGCTGATGAGCATCGTTGTCGCCAGTGCCGAGATTGGCAGTACGATCTTGCTCCACGCGCCGGGCGAGGAAACGCTCGCCATCGCGCTGTACGCCATCGAGGCGAACAGCCCGCGATCGTATGTGGCGGCGCTCTCGTTGATTCAGCTCTCGTTGCTCGGAGCGGCCGCGCTGATCATTGTGTTGCTATCAACGATTTCGTTTCGTGCGGGCCCGGCGCGGAAGCGCCGAAAGATGGGGATCAACAATTGAGCCAGACCTCGAAGACCATCGCCACAGCGACCGATGAAGCGCAGAGAACGAACGCGCACCCATCGTTCGGCGAGGCGTTGCGTTTCTGGCTGAAACTCGGGTTCATCAGCTTCGGCGGACCAACCGGCCAGATCGCCATCATGCATACGGAACTGGTCGAGAAGCGACGTTGGATCAGTCAGGCGCGCTTTCTGCATGCCCTGAACTACTCCATGTTGCTGCCTGGGCCGGAAGCGCAGCAGCTCGCGACGTACATCGGCTGGCTGTTGCATCGCACCTGGGGTGGGATCGTCGCCGGCAGCCTGTTTGTGCTTCCTTCCGTCGTCATCCTCTGGGTCCTCAGCTATGTCTATGTGGTGCATGGCAGCGTCCCCTGGATCGTTGCCGTTTTCGAGGGGCTCAAGCCGGCGGTCATGGCGATCGTGGCACGCCGCGGTGATCCGCATTGGCCAAAAAGCGCTCAAAAACGTCATCATGTGGCTGCTGGCAGCCGCCGCATTCGTCGCCATTTTCTTCTTGGGTGTGCCCTTTCCTCTGATCATTCTGTTCGCCGCGCTGATCGGATTGGTCGGCGCGAAGGTCGCCCCTCAGCGCTTCATTGTTCTTAAACCTCATGGTGACCGCGCTGCCCCGGATGACGCGGTGCTCGGCGACCATCACGGTGCTCCCGATCATGCCCGACCGTCGGTGGCCCGCGCCCTGCGCGTGCTGAGCGTCTGCCTGCTGTTGTGGTGGACGCCTGTGCTTGCATCCGCAATCTGGCTCGGGCGGGACCATACCATTTACCGTGAAGGCATCTTCTTCAGCAAGGCGGCCATGGTTACGTTTGGCGGGGCCTACGCCGTATTGCCGTATGTCGCGCAGCGGGCTGCGGAGAACTATGGCTGGTTAACACCCACGCAGATGCTGGACGGACTTGGCTTGGCAGAAGCCACGCCCGGGCCGCTCATCATGGTCGTCCAGTTTGTCGGCTTCGTGGGCGGCGCGCAGCAGCCCGGCAATCTCTTCCCGCTGGTGGCCGCAACATTGGGTGCGCTGCTTTCCACCTGGGTCACATTTGTGCCCTGTTTTCTGTGGATACTTCTCGGAGCGCCGTACATCGAGACCCTGCGGACCAACAAAAAACTGACCGCGGCCCTGTCCGCCATCACCGCAGCGGTGGTCGGGGTCGTACTCAATCTCGCAGTATGGTTTGGGTTGCACATTCTCGTATCGCCAACCGGCGGAGTGAACTGGCTTGCGTTGGCCATCGCCGCTGGGGCTTTCCTGGCGATCGCATGGCGCAAATGGAACATGTTGACCATCATCGGCCTCGCCGTGTGTATTGGCATTGGCAGGCACTTCCTGGAAAGGTGGTGTCACTAATTCTCTGCGGCGGCTTCACCTTTCGCAAGCACGTCTGACCCGGCCGATCTTTCTCGTCCGCCATCCCGACAAACACGAGTCGCCGGCGATGCGTTCGTTAATCGCCATGATGCCAGTGCCGCGCGCGCAGTTGGTCGCTTGGGAGGCGGGGGTCACTGGCCACTCGAGCGCCGCTGTCGGGCGCAGGTCAACAGTCAACTCTGGCCCCAAGATGACTCCCGCATGGAAAAACATTAGTCTACAGGGTCAGTTTCGGCGTCAGCAGGTTGCCAATGCAGAAGCCGACTATCGAGGCGACGCCGCCCGCCAGCATAGCCGACGCCCGGCAACCCCGTAAGCACAGCAATGGCTGGATCGAGGTGACTGCAAGCCTATTGAGTGGCGAGTTTGTGACCGCCCAAGTTGCGGACGAAGTCGACTGAATAGCACGCCTCCCCAACTTCAAAGACACGTCGCCGGAGCGATGTTGCCACCGCCCCGGCGACATTGTTCTTAGGCGCTACTTGGAATTTCTCAATCGCCTTCTACCCCGGCAGGGCGTACATCCCGCTGTGGACCAGCCACCTCGCGCGCCCGCAGTTCTTCGGCTCGCTCCTTGATTTCGGTGAGATCACGTTGCATCTCGCTCCACCCGTACCACAGCGCGTAGTCCGGGTTCGCGTGAAACGTCCCCTGAAACGTCCGCATACGATGCTTCAGGAACATGACGAAGAGTTGCTGCTCAATGACCGTCGGAGCATCATGAAACGTCAGCAGATCGGGGAACGGATAGGCGTACTTTGCCGGCTTGGGTAACACGCCGTCCTGGTACAGGGCTGCGACGATGCGAATGGCCTCGGCCATCGGCTTGTCGGCCTGGCGGATCATGTCGTCGCCCTTGCCAAGTTCGGCGCGCGCATAATTCTCCGAGTGGCACTCGCTGCACACCGCGATCATCTTGTCCCGCTCCCGTTGCCAATCCTCCTGGGTGAGCCGGGCGACGTCCGCTGCCTTGACGACATCCACGCGTCCTGTGGGCTTGCCCTCCGGATCCAGTACGCCCAGCGCCTGCAGGATCGTCGCTTGATCCGCCGCCCAAGCCTTGTCCTCTGGCAGTGGCAGCCGCACCGCGAGGAATCCCCATGCCGTCCGAACTTCGTGGTTCCCCTTTTGCATGTGGCACTTCTGGCATGTCGGCGCGGATGCCGATTCCGGGAGGATGCCCTTCTGCTTGAGCTCGCTACGCACACCGTGCTTCGACGCCGAGTACATTTCCCATTGCGGATGGTCGAAACCCATATGACACGTCTGGCATGCCTGCGGCGACCGTGCTTCCGCGACGCTGAACGTGTGCCGCGTATGGCATGCGTCGCACGAGGCCACGCCGAATCCGGCGCTGCCGTCCTTCTTCAGTTCCGCGATCTCCGCTTCGCTTTTCAGGCCGATCTTGTGGCAGCCCCCGCACCCCTTCATCCCTTCCATCATCGCCATGGGCTGAAAGTGCGCCGTCGGCATCGCCTTCATCGCAGCCCAGGCAGCCGCGTGCTTGCCCTTCTTGAATTCCTCAACCTTTCCCTCGTGACATTCCCCACAGGTGTCGGGCGTGGGGATGCGTGCCTTGGCGACGTCGCTGGCGTCACGATGTGCGTCGCCGTGGCAGGCATCGCAGGTCACCGCGGCGCCGGCATGGGCACTGAGCGTCCAATCGGTGACAATGCCGGGGGTCACGGTCGTGTGGCATGCAACGCAGTCTGGCTTGGCGGCTTTCGCTTCATCGACTTGTGCGCAGAACAACAGCACCCCAAGGGTGACAAGATTCAACATGATGTGGTACCTCCTCGAAATGATGGTCTGACTCAGGTCACGAAGTACACGCGCTGTCTTTCAGCGTCGTGCACGCGTCGAGCGATTCCCGCAACGTCGTGTAGCGCCAGTTCGCTCAATCCAAACCGAACAGGTTGTTGGTCAGCGTGGTTGCGAACACGTTGAACATTCCGGTCAGAAACGTCTTGGTCCCAGCCGCCAATTGATTCTGGACGTCCTGACTGGTGCAACCGAGTTGCCAGAGCATGGCGCCGCTGACCAGCATGGATGCGATGCGCGTGACCTTTCGACTGCGTTTCATGAATGCGATCTCCAGTTCGGTAGTGCTGAAGGACCGATTGCGCCCGCCCTCAGAAGCGGAACGCATACTGAACGTAGAACAAGTCCGGGTCCTCGCTGGGTCCGGTCTTGGTGATGAACGTGCCGTTCCAAAAATGGGAATATCCGAACAACAGTTCGGAGTGCCGGTCGAGTTGCCATAGCAGAGTCAGGTCAAGCTCATTGCCGACTTCCCGCCCGCTGTTGCCCGCCGGGTCGCGACGCAGGGCTGCGCCATTGGCGGCGTAGAGCGCATCCTCTTTGGCGTTGAGCCAGAAGGCGTGCCAGGCGAGCGCGGTTTTCACCTTCTGGGCGACTGGCCAAGCTGACAGGTTGAGATTGAAAGCATGGATATTCTGCCGGCCGACCAGGTCGATGTAGCCGAGCCACGCGTGCCCGAGCGGAAAGAGCTGATCGAATGTGCCCACGGCGCTGCCTGGTCGGGGATTGTCGTCGCCGGTGGCGTAGTCGAACGCGGCGCCCAGGCGCGGCTTCCAGGGGACTTCCTCAAAGTTGTAGCCGCCCTGCAGAGTCCACGCCCAGGCCTGGATGCTGTCGCCGGCCCAATGGCCCCACTGGCCCGCGACCATGGCCTCATAGTCCCAGTTCGCTGTTTTTCCCCAGAAGCGCGAGCCGAAGGTGTAGCGGCTGACATCGCCGGCAGCGCCGTTGGGGTTTACTCGCGCACGGGTGTCGTCGACCGCAAAAAGGAAGACGTCGATTCCGTGACGGGGAATGCCGCCATAGGTGAAGTAGGCTCCGTAGAAATCGAATTCCTCGTCGTAGCGGTCCGGGTGTGTGGCGCGGACGATGACGGGCTTGGCGTAAAACACGTCGAAGCGCCAGTCCTTAGCGGTCCAGAACAGTTTGACGGCATCAAAGCGGCGGCGCGTGTTTGCCCAGTCAAGCGGCGAAACGAAACGCTGGTTGCCGTATTGAAGTTCCTGACGACCGATCCGCACGGTCAGCGGCGTGCGGTCACCAAACGGCTTCAGGTCGAAGAAAAGCTGCTGCACGTCAAAACGGTTCTCATCCACGGGCCGCGGGGGCAGTTCGCGGTCGCCGACCAAGGCTGACCCAAGCTGCAAGAACACGCGGGCAGTATCGCGATACTTCAGATCGAAATGCAGGAACATGCGGTAAAGCTGGAAGTTGTCCTGCGTCTGGCGGCTGCGGCCGCCGAAATCGAGATGGGTTTCCGACTCCATGCGGAAGCGCGTCTCGCCGCCAATGGAAAGACGCAAGTCGTCATCAAGGTGGATGTTCTTGATGGGATCAAAGAAATCCGCCTCGTACGAACCGGGTTCGCCGTCCAGGTAGCTAAAATCCTCGTCATAGCGGAGGTTCAGGTATTGGGGCGCCTTCGGAGGCGCGGCGGCGATGTCCACCTTGGGCAGTTCGGCAGGCGCAGGCGTCGGAGGAACTGGGGGGCCCACGATTGCGTCTCCGTTCGGGCGCTCGTCGGCGCGGGCAAGACCGTGGGCAACGGCCAACAGCGTGAGCAGCATCAACCGAGAGGATGCAGAAGTGATCATGGCAGGAACTTCCATGGACCGGAAACAGCCACGTCTATATAGATGATTTTCGCTGAAGTCAAGCGGCCGATTCTGCGTGATGTCCACTTCTCCTGTAGAAAAATCGTACTTGCAGATCGGCTGGGCCGACTATAATCTATATCACGATAGTCATATAGCTCGTATCCGGCGACGAGGCGGGCATGCCCAGCAAACGATCCCAAACGGCACGCACCCGACACGGCCAGTTCGGCCGGCCGCCAACCGGATGGTTTGTGGGACCCATCTTCCTCGCCTTGGCACTCTGGTTCGGGATCGGGCCGCAGGGATTGGCACTGCCGGCATCGACGCCGACGTTTGTCGATCGCAGCGTGCTCACAACTGCGCCGCGGCGTACGGCGCTGAGCAATCCGCCCACCGTCCGGATCGACGGATTCGAGCGCACCTGCATGAGCTGTCACCGCATGTTCCCGCCGCGCGAGGTGCCGGCGAGCAAGCTGCTCCAGCACCGCCATATCGCGCTCGCCCACGGCATCAACGACCGTTGCCACAACTGCCATCACGATGACGACCGCGACCTGCTCGTCCTGCGCGATGAGTCAACGATTTCCTTCGGGCGCGTGGTCGAATTGTGTGCGCAGTGCCATGGGCCCACCTACCGCGACTGGCAGCGGGGTGCGCACGGCCGCACAAATGGTTACTGGGATGCGCGCCGCGGCGAGGTGCGGCGACTGGGCTGCACCGAATGCCACGACCCGCATCAGCCGCGGGTTCCGGCGATGGATCCGCTGGCGCCGCTACCGGGTCCGCAGGCGTTGCGCGCGCCGGCGTACGACATTCACGATGACCACATCTTCATAACGCGCGACCCGCTCCGGCGCCAGGCGCTGCAAGGGCACGTCGAAACAATTGCGCCCTCACCTGCAGCGAATAATGCGCCGGTTGAGGTTTTCGAAGAGGAGGAGGAATGAGCGGCGCCGGTGGCAATGCACCCGGGTCGGAACAGGCTGCCTACACCGGCCGGCTGACGCGGCGCAGCTTTCTGCGCGGCGGCCTGGGCGCTGCGGGGGGACTGGCTGCGCTTGCTGCATCGCTGAATCCGCTGCGCGAGCTGGACACCTCCGAGTTGACCGTCGAAAAGTTCCTGCAGAAGCACTACAAGGAGATGACGGCCGACGAGATGGAGGGCGTGCTGGCGCGGATCCGCACCGAGGTCGAGCAGCGCTACGCCGTGCGGCCGGAGTTGCGCGACATCAAGGCCATGGACGGCGTCGAGTTCGCCTACGCGCTTCATCTGGGCCGCTGCATCGGATGCCGGCGCTGCGTCCACGCGTGTGTGGCGGAGAACAACCAGAGCCGAGCGCCGGAAATCCAATACATCCGCGTGCTGGAAATGCCGCGCGGCAGTGTGGATATCGAACGCGGCAACCACCACTACGACCGGCCAACGGTGCCCGATGCAGGGCACTATTACATGCCCATCCAGTGCCACCAGTGCGCCAACCCGCCGTGCGTGAAAGTCTGCCCAGTTGAGGCGACCTGGCAGGAGCCGGACGGCATAACGGTGATCGATTACGACTGGTGCATCGGTTGTCGCTACTGCGAGGCCGCGTGTCCGTACTGGGCGCGGCGCTTCAATTTCACTAGTCCTCAGATTCCCAATGAGCAGCTCAATCCCAACATGAGCTACCTGTCGAACCGGCCACGGCGACAAGGGGTGATGGAGAAATGCCACTTCTGCCTGCACCGCACGAGGGAAGGGCGCATGCCCGCGTGCCTTGAAGTTTGCCCAGTGGGGGCGCGCAAGTTCGGCAACGTGCTTGATCCGGACAGCGAGGTGGCCCAGATCCTGCGCACCAAGCACGTCTTTGTGCTGAAGCAGGATGTCGGCACGCTGCCGCGTTTCTTCTACTACTTCGATGAGGATTATCCGCGCTCGCACGCGGGCATTTCACTGCCGGTATTGCAGCCGCACGGCGTGGGAGGCACGCGATGAAAGCGTATCTCCGCTTCGTGTGGCGCTGCGTACGGCTGAGCTTCGCCGGTGGGTGGCTGTATTATTTGTGGATGTCGGCGCTGAGTATCTTCGTTCTGCTGGGCCTCAACGCGTACTGCAAGCAACTGGTGTTTGGACTGATCACCACAGGCATGAGCGACCAGGTCTCGTGGGGTCTGTACATTGCCAACTTCACCTTTCTGGTCGGTATGGCCGCGGCTGCCGTGATGCTGGTGATCCCCGTGTACATCTACCGCAACCGCGAACTGCACGATCTGGTCATATTCGGCGAGTTGCTCGCGGTGGCGGCGATCGTCATGTGCCAGTTCTTTGTGCTGGTCGACCTCGGGCGGCCCGACCGTTTCATGCATATCTTCTGGAGATTCAATTTCCCGATTTCGATGCTGACTTGGGACGTGGTCGCCTTGGGCGGTTACCTGCTGCTCAACCTGCACATCTGCGGGTACCTGATCTACTGCGCATACCGCAGGCGCCATCCCAGCCCGATCTTTTATGTTCCGTTCGTGTTCATCGCGATCGCGTGGGCGATCAGCATTCACACGGTGACGGCGTTTCTGCTGGTGGGCCTGGGCGCCCGGCCGTTCTGGAACAGCGCCATCATTGCGCCGCGCTTTCTTGCGTCGGCATTCGCAGCCGGGCCTGCGTTCATCATTCTCACCCTGCAGGTCATCCGCCACATGACCGACCATGTGGTGACCGACGCCGCGTTGAAGATGCTCAAGAACATCGTAACGGTAGCGCTGACGGTGAACATGTTCCTGCTGGGATGCGAACTCTTCACGGAGTTTTACGCCGAATCGGCCCATATGGTCTCGACGCGGTACCTCTTCACCGGCCTGCACGGTCGGAACGCATTGGTGCCCTGGATCTGGACTGCGATGAGCCTGAATGTGGTGGCGCTGACGATCCTGCTGCTACCGCTGAGTCGCAGCCTGCGCTACCTCAATGTTGCCTGCGTATTTCTGATCGTGGGCATCTGGATTGAAAAGGGCATGGGCCTGATCGTGCCTGGATTCATCCCTTCGCCGCTTGGCGAAATTGTCGAATACAGTCCGACCGCCAACGAGATTCTGGTCTGCGTGGGCATCTGGGCGCTGGGGTTGCTGCTCTACACCATTCTTGTGCGCATCACCATCCCGGTGCTGTCCGGCAAGCTGACGCATGACCGACTTTACCTACCCTACGAGCGCGAGGACGCGCACGCGATTGTGGGCGCGCGTTGAAAGGAGATCATGGCTGTGAAAGCGAATTCACAAAATACCAAGGCCAGGTGCCGTGTCGCAATCCTGGCTTTTCTGCTGACGGCCTGCATGCCGGCAAGCACATGGGCGCAGGCGATCGGCCTTCCGCAAATCAGCGCGGAGTCGGCAAAGTGCATTGCGTGCCACAAGGTGGAAAGCAATGCGATCTACCAGATGTGGGGATCGAGCAAACACTACCGCGGCAACGTCGGTTGCTACGAATGTCACGCGGCGGAGAAAGCGGATCCAGATGCGTTCGAACATGAAGGCGCGCTGATCGCCACCATCGTCAGCCCGAAGGACTGCGCCCGCTGTCACTCCACCGAGGTGCAGCAGTTCGTGTCGTCGCATCACGCCAAGGCTGGGCGTATCCTCGGTTCGCTGGACAACGTGCTGGCGGAAGTAGTCGAGGGCAACCGCGGCATGATCACGCCGGGCTTCGCCGAGGGCAACGCCGCGTCGGCAGTGATGGGGTGCTGGCAGTGCCACGGCACCGAGGTAAAGGTACTGGGCAACGGCCGGCTCGACCCGGCCACGTGGCCGAACACGGGTATCGGGCGGATCAACCCGGACGGCTCGGAAGGCTCGTGCACGGCATGCCACGCGCGGCACTCGTTCTCCGCCGCCCAGGCGCGTCATCCTGACACCTGCGGCAAATGCCATATGGGGCCGGACCATCCGCAGAAAGAGATCTACGAGGAATCCAAGCACGGGATCAACTTCTTCGCCAACATCGACAAGATGAACCTGGCAAACGAGAAGTGGGTCGTCGGCGAGGACTATTGGGCGGCGCCCACCTGCGCCACCTGCCACATGTCGGCCACAAAGAAGCAGCCAGTGACCCACGACGTGGGCATGCGCATCAGTTGGAACAACCGTCCGGCGATCTCGGTGCGGCCCGAGCAGGCGGATGAGAAGATGAACCTGCCCGGAAAGGACGTACCCTGGAAGGTGCGCCGCGACAACATGAAGGACGTCTGCCTGAACTGTCACAATCAGAACTGGGTCGACAATTTCTACACGCAATACGACAGTCTGATCGAGCTGTATCACGCGAAGTTTGCCGAGCCCGGGCGCGAGCTTTACGAACTCGCTAAACCGCTCCGCGACACGCCGGCTGAGTTTTCCCACGAGATCGACTGGGTTTGGTTCGAGCTGTGGCACCACGAGGGCCGCCGGGCGCGGCACGGCGCAGCGATGATGGGTCCGGACTACACACACTGGCACGGGACGTACGAAGTGGCGAGGACGTTTTACGCGCACTTTGTTCCAGGGCTGCGCGAAATGATCGAGCGGGGCAAACACTCGGCGGACGCTGCCAAAGTGGAAGCAGCCGGTAAGCTCGAAGCGCGGTTGGACGAGGTGCTGAACAGTCAGAACCACAGTTGGTATCTGGGCAAGATGGATCCCGCGGAAGCGGCGCGCAGGCAGCAGGCGGCTGAAGAATTTCGAAAACGCTATAAGTGAACGGGAAGTAGCGGCGATGGCCCACGGTTCATCCAGTTCAGGACGCCAGCTCCGCGAGGCTGACGGTCGCGAAGCGCTGCGCGAACACGCCGCGCGCCGCGCCCACGAGGCCCGCACTGCCTACGGTTCGTTGATCGACGAAGCTGCCATCATGCGCATGCTTGCAGACCGTGCTGTGGTGCGCTACCCGACGACGATCCGCTTCGATGCCGCGCCCCTTCAACCCGGCGAATTCGCCTACGCGGAGCCGCAAGGCGATGGTCCTTCGCTGGCGTACTGCGTTAACGTTCACCCGAAATTCGCCGACCGACGTGACCTGCTGCCGATGCTCATCGCCTACCACATCGTGCGCATCAACTACGGCGACATCGCTACGCACGAGGAGGCAGAGATTTTCGGCGCCACACTGCTCGGCCTGGACGTGAATGCGTACTACGATCGCCTGTGCCTGCTGGCCGACGAGATCGGGCAGGAGGGTTGATCGATCGTTGAGCGGACCACTTCCGCGATCGCCGGGCGACCAGCCGTGCGTTGCTCAACCGGCTATGGTAGTATCATGCCATGCTTACGCGCACTAGCCATTACGCCCTCCGGGCGCTCATCTTCTTGACAAAAAACGAAGCGGATTGGCCCATTCCGGGCGCACGTATTGCCCGCGATGCGGGAATTCCGGTCAAGTACCTCTCCAAAGTGCTGGGAGACCTGGTCCGCAGCGGCGTGCTCGAGGGCTCGCCTGGCCGCACGGGCGGCTTTCGCCTCCGGCGCCCGGCAGCACGGACCATGCTCATCGATGTGCTCGCACCCTTCGAGCATTTCAATCGTCGCGATTGCCCCTTCGACAATCGCCGTTGCAGCGACAAGAATCCCTGCGGCGCGCACAGCGCGTGGAAACAGGTGCTGGCCGTGCGTCAGAACTTCCTGTGCGGCACGAGCCTGCACGATATCGCTTTTGCAGCTCGCAATGCGCTCGCTATCCAACCGCCCCGGCCTACCCGTGGTCGCCGTCGCACGACGGCTCGGAAGTAGCCGGGATTCTGTGCCATGGCTTTTCACTATGGCCCGCGTCAGGTGACCAATCCCATAGGTCCACATGTGCGCTTGCTCGACGACATGGCGCTCTCCGAAACGAGTCGATTCCAGGTTGCTTGCGGCCCACGGCCCGACTTGGTTATACCGCTAACGATTAGGTTTCGGTCGGCGGCGATCTGACATCGAAATGCCAATCTCGCCAAGCGCGGCCTCAGGGCAATCTACAGTGCGGCTTGACCCGACCCCTTCTCGCGGTCCAATCGGCAACTAGCCCGGATATTGCGTCACTTTTTGGGGAATTTGCGCATAGAGAAGGCCTTCAAGCCTTGTAGGATAGGGTTTGCGAAGACTCAAATCCCGCAGGCATGGAGGCCTTAT
>Ga0268299_1000753_pt1 | contig 82594 bp, 68 predicted proteins | sample NOBtaG_FD_193484 | JGI IMG/M metagenome (GOLD analysis project Ga0268299, IMG submission 193484) | Activated sludge microbial communities from bioreactor in Nijmegen, Gelderland, Netherland - NOB reactor | ecosystem: Engineered > Bioreactor > Aerobic > Activated sludge | place: Netherlands... | reverse complement strand
AGGGTCGGTTTGGTCATTGAAAGGGTCTCCTTTAGTTGATTCAAGATAGTCGAATTTCAACTAGGAATCCCCTCTGTTCCGATGACCTAACAGACCCGAATTTCAACTAGATTCTGGACAACGTCACAGCGGCTTCGAAAAACGCTTGCTTGACGCTCTGTCAGACTGTCAACTAGAATTTTCAATCGCTTACATGACTCTAAACACATCCATATCACCAATCCTGAGGTAAAAAAGCACTCGCCATGAATGCCATCGAAAAAACATTAACCATGATCTTCGGATCGGCCAACGAACGTTTGCTGAAAAAGCTGTGGCCGGTCGTCGCGGAAATCAATGCTCTGGAACCGGAGATCAAACAATTGTCGGATGACCAATTGCGCGCCAAAACCGACGAATTCCGGGCACAATTGGCGGAACGGCTGGAAGGTTCAAACGAACTGGAACCGGCAGCTCGAAAACTGATCGAACAGGAAGCACTGAATGAAATTCTGCCGGAAGCCTTTGCCTGCGTGCGCGAAGCTTCGGTTCGCACCACAGGAATGCGCCATTTCGACGTGCAGTTGATCGGCGGCATGATTTTGCACAGCGGGCGCATAGCCGAAATGCGAACCGGCGAAGGAAAAACGCTGGTAGCGACCTTGTCGGTGTATTTGAATGCGCTGCTCGGCAAAGGCGTTCACGTCATCACCGTCAACGATTATCTGGCCAGACGCGATTCCGAATGGATGGGACGGATTTACAAATTTCTGGGCATGACGGTCGGCGTCATTCAAAATGATCTGGACGATTTCGAACGACAGGAAGCCTACAAATGTGACATCACCTACGGAACTAACAACGAATTCGGCTTCGATTACCTGCGCGACAACATGAAGTTCGAGATTTCGACCTGCGTCCAGCGCGGACATTATTACGCCATCGTGGACGAAGTGGATTCGATTCTGATTGACGAAGCGCGAACCCCGCTCATCATCTCCGGCGCGTCGGACGATTCAACCAGCAAGTATTACGAAACCAATGAAGTCATTCCCCGCCTGATCCGCGACGAAGATTATCAGGTGGACGAAAAGCAACATCGCGCCACCTTGACCGAATCCGGCATTGAAAAAGCAGAGCGCATGCTCGGTTACGGCAATCTGTTCGATCCGTCGAACATGGAAGTGCTGCATTGCCTGAATCAGGCGCTGGTCGCCCACACGCTGTATCATCTGGACAAGAATTACATCATCCGCGACGGCGAGGTCGTCATCGTGGACGAATTCACCGGACGCATCATGACCGGTCGGCGCTGGTCGGACGGATTGCATCAGGCCGTCGAAGCCAAAGAAGGCGTAAAGATCGAACGCGAAACGCAGACGCTGGCCACGGTCACGCTGCAAAATTATTTCAGGATGTACCAGAAACTCGGCGGCATGACAGGAACGGCGGAAACCGAGGCAGCCGAATTCGCCAAGATTTACGACTTGGAAGTCGCCACCGTACCGACGCATCGTTCGATGGTTCGCGTGGATCATCCCGACGTGATTTATCGAACGCTCGGCGAAAAATGGGATGCGGTCGTTCAGGAAATCAAAGAGCTTCACAAAAAAGGCCAGCCGGTATTGGTCGGCACGGTGTCGGTGGAAAATTCCGAATTAATTTCCGATCAACTGAAACGCGCAGGCATAAAGCACAACGTGTTGAACGCCAAACCGGAAAACGCCGGGCGCGAAGCTGAAATCGTCGCTCAGGCCGGCCGCAAAGGCGCGGTGACCATCGCCACCAACATGGCCGGACGTGGAACCGACATTTTGCTAGGGGGCAACCCTGACTTTTTGGGACGCGAGTTGTTGAAGAAACAGGAAATCAACCCCGATGAAGCTTCGCCGGAACAACTGGAAGAAGCCATCGCCAAAGTGAAGCCTTCCATACAGGCCGAGCACGAAGAAGTGAAAAGTCTGGGAGGGTTGCACATTCTGGGAACCGAACGACACGAATCGCGCCGCATTGACAACCAGTTGCGCGGACGCGCCGGTCGTCAGGGCGATCCGGGATCGTCGAGGTTTTATCTGTCGCTGGAAGACGACCTGATGCGAATTTTCGCCGGTGACCGAGTCAAGGCGATCATGCAACGGCTGGGCATGGAACAGGGCGTCGCCATCGAATCCAAGATGGTCAGCAAACGCATCGAAGCCGCCCAGAAAAACGTCGAAGGCCACAACTTCACCATCCGCAAACACCTGCTTGAATACGACGACGTGATGAACAAACAGCGCACGACGATTTATTCGTTGCGCCGCCAGTTGTTGGAACAGTCAGACCAGCGCGAGGAAATCCAGACAATGGCCGCCGCAGTTCTGGATATGCTGATGGACGATTACCTGAGCCTGGAGGAAATGCCGGATCAGTGGAACTTCGATGCTTTCAAGGTGCAGATCGAATTCGAGTTTGGACTGGACATCGCCGAAGCCGGAATTGACCTGGAAAATCTGGAACGCGACGAAGTGCGCAAGGCCGTTTGGGATAAGTTGGAGCAGATGTATTCCGAAAAGGAATCGCTGGTCGGCGCCGAAGCCATGCGGTATTACGAACGCATCATTCGGCTGAACATCGTTGACCTGCAATGGAAAGATCACCTGCTGGCGATTGACCATTTGAAAGAATGGATCAACCAGGTCGGTTACGCTCAAAAAGACCCGCTGGTCGAATACAAAAAACAATCCTTCGATCTGTTTGAAGAGATGCTCGACCGGATTGACATGGATACGGTTCGCCAGCTTTACCACCTGCAAGTCACGGTCGAACAACCGCCCGAAGAACGTGTGCAACGCCGCCCACGTCGCGGCCAGATCACTTTTTCCAAAGCCAACGCCACCGCCGCGATGGCCGGCGAAGATGAAGGCAAACCGCGCACAGTGGTCAACACCATGCCCAAAGTCGGACGAAACGATCCTTGCTGGTGCGGTTCAGGCAAGAAGTACAAAAAATGCCACGGCCTCGATGCCTGATCCGCTCAAGTTCATTATTGGAATTTTGAAAATGGCTCTGGCTAATTTTCATTCGGTGGCCGGTTGGGCGCATTTGGTTGAGCGCCCAACCGGCGCTGCATTTGTTGACGGAGTTGCTGTGGCTGCAATCGGCGTTGCGGCAACACCATTTCGCCCACCAGAAAACGGAAGACATAAAACTGATCCGGCGTCAGAATCTGGCGAAATTGCGATTCTATGTATGCCTGAGTCTTGATGATTTCAGCCGTTTTATCGGCAGATTTGGCAGCCAGCGCTTCGACCTGCTGCGGATCGAAGGTTTCGCCGTAAATGGCGTCTTCAAGCTCAACCTCTGCTTCGCGCTTTTCTGAATGCAGGATGTTCAGTTTTGGACCGATTTGTCGTCTCAGCGCTTTGAACTTTTCTTTCTGCTCCGGCGTCAGATCGAGCTGGCGCATCAGCACCATCATTGCCGGCCCATTGCCGAATCCCGGAATCATCATTGCGACTTCGTCGGGTTTGAACAACGCGCGCGGCCCCAGTTTGCTGATGCCGTCCAAACTGTGTTTTTGCGTTGGCGCGTCCTGTCCTGAAGTCGTAGTGTTGGAGGACGTGTTCACTGCGGGCGCAACCTGATTCGCGCCTGGCTTGTCCAGTTTCTTTTGAACCTGTCGCTCCGCTCTTCCAGGTCGGCGAAGCGCCTGTCCCAAAGCCGTTTCGTGAGCCTGGATCAACACCCCAACCAACGCCGCGAGCGAAAACACGAAAACACAAAATTTTTGGGCAACGAACCTGGTTTTCATCTTGAATCTCCCCACGAATACGAACGGTCTTCTTCCACCGCAAAGAACGAACGCAAGGAACCATTCTGCTGATTCGATTTTTTGATTTCGGCGCGCAAACCGGCTTTGACGGTTTCCAGCTTGGCCTGGTGTTCGGCAGTCACTAATTGCAATTGCGCCTGATGCTCGGCGATGAGTTGCGTTTTGAAACTGGCAAACTCCGCCTGGTATTGCTGCTGGATTTTTGCGCGTTCGTCGGCAACGGCCTTGCTGACGATTTCCTGCACCTGTTCTGTTGATAATCCCGCGCCGCTCGGCGTTCCGATTCGATTTCCGAAAACCGACAATGCCATTAAAACGACAACCGCCGCTACCCCTGTCATGGCCAAACCGCGCGCCCAAACCGGAAACATTCCAATCAATTCACGCGCGGTGTCCATCCTGCTTTTTGGCGGAACGAATTCGGTGTGCGGCGCAAAACCAACTTGCCACGCGCTCAAATCGTCCCGCACCCGGCCAAAAACTTTCAGTTCGCCGCCGCAATCGTCGCATTCATTCAAGTGCCGTTCGAACGAAACGCGCTCGGCTGAGTTTGCTTCGCCGTACAGATAAGCGACCAAATCTTCCTTGCGGTCGCATACGAATTGATTTCTGTTCGTGTTGTTCATGGCGTTTTCGCCTCCTTACCTCTTTCCTTCTGCTGAGTGATTACTGTTAAAGCGCGGTTCTGAGCTTTTCCAACCTCGCCCGCATTTGTTGCAGCCCCGTATACAGTCTGGATTTCACTGTGCTTACCGGTATGGCCAGAATGTCTGCGATTTCGGCGAAGGTCAGTTCTTCATACTCTTTCATCACTATGACTTGCCGCATTTCCGGCGGCAACGCTTGCAGGGCTTTTCTGACCTGAAACGCCAGTTGGTCGCGCTGCATTCGTTCCGGCATCAACCCCGCGTTGTCATCAGCCAGTTCGAACTTGCGCCCTTCGTCGTCTTCCAGGTCAATTGATTGCTCCACGACGACGACGCGCTTTCGCATCCGCGAATGGCAGGCATTCAGCGCGATGCGATACAACCAGGAAGAAAACTTGGCGTCGCCTCGGAATTTCCGCAGGTTGCGAAACGCCGCCAAAAACGTTTCCTGGCAAACATCGCGGGCGTCTTCATCGCGCCCAAGCATGCGCAGCGACAGCCCATAGATAGGTCGCTCCCATCTTCGCACCAACAAACTGAATGCATCCGTTTCACCGGCGAGAGTACGCTCGATGATCTGATCGTCGCTGATCTCCATATCGTGAATCAGATCCGCCTTCCTCTTGTCGCGTTATTCTTTTCCCAGCAAAGCAAGTTATTTGCCCGCTGCTTGCCGCCGACTAAGATGAACGGGAGTGAATGAAAGTCGAACTTTTTGTTGATCTTGGAGAGATTTTTTGGCCGAGTTAGGGAAGCAAAAGCAACTCAGGCAGTTTGCCCATCAGGACGCTGACCTTCTACCCAGACTTCACCGTCTTCGAAAATCTCTTTTTTCCAGATCGGAACAATCTGTTTCACGCGATCAATGGCGTAATGGCAGGCTTCAAACGCGACTTTGCGATGCGGCGACGTGACGACGATGACCACTGACGATTCCGAAATCTTCATTTCGCCGAAGCGATGAATGATGCCTATGTGTTCGACTTCGGGCCAGCGCTGGCGAATTTCTTCGCCGACCCGGCGCATTTCCTTGACGGCCATCGGCGGATAAGCGTCGTAATCCAGCGTCACCACTCGACGACCTTTGGTGTTGTCACGGACAACTCCGTCGAAAGTGACGACCGCTCCGGCTCCACCGGTCAGCAGCCGCTGTTCCAGCCCTTGCTTGTCAATCGGCTCGCGCGTGATTTCAAAAATGTCTTCCGTCATTTTTTCTCCTGCCCGTTTTCGTGAGCGACAACATCTTCAAGATATTTTTTCGCACGGCTGACGCGCTGGCTTTGGTTTGCAACCACGGTGTCCTTGCCGGTCTTTTCATTCGTCCTGGTTCTGGTAGTCAGCTTCACGCCCGTCAAAAAATTCGTACTTTCGGATTGAGCTTCGCCCGTCATCCGGTCATATCCGCGCAAATCCGCGCCGATCCACAAAAATCGCCCGGATTCTGCTTCATATCGAAAGCGATAAGTTTCCTGAGTCAGTTCGCGCGAACCGTATTCCTGCTTGACTATCAACACTCCATTCTTGATTTCGACATTCACAGGAGTTTCGACCACTCCGTAAAAAGCGCCGCCACAGCGCGTACACAACAACAGCTTTGTCGCCAATCCTGCTCGATTGAATTTTCCATCAGTAGTTTTGAGCAGAATCAACAACGCGCGCTGACGTTCAGGCGGGTTTTCCTGGTCGGCATTGGCTGGCATTTGTTCAACCAGCGTGACCGCCAGATCGGGAATGAAATCGCGGTTCAGGTCGCCGCTCATCTCGGCTTCAATCGTCCATCCAGCAGGCACAAAGTCACTAACCGACTCCGCCATCTGAGGCAGCTTGGCCGCATCAATCGGCGATTTCGCCTGAAACGAAAGCAGAAAAATCAGAAAAACCAGCATAACTTCGTCCCGCATCAGCCGCCTGAAACCGGCGGAAAGATCGCTACGGTGTCGCCGTTTTTCAGCGGATGATTGCGCTGAGCATGTTCTTCATTGACGGCAACCAGCGCCGAACGTTCAAACCGTTCCAACTCGACAAACCGTCGCTTCAATTCTTCCCAGGCATCCGCCGCCGTCGCCGGAAACACCAATTCGCAGCGCAATTCACCAAGTCCGGCGACTTCGCGGCAAGCGCCAAACAACAAAACCGTGATGTTGATGGATTCGTTTCCCATCGGATTAAAACCCTGTTGCGGGAATCCCAGCCCCCACGCCCGCCGAAGCGGCTTTGGCAGCGTTGGCTAACGGAGCGGGTTCGTCGTCCACCGGACTGATTTCCTTTCCGCGAAACCGCAGGGATTCGACCAGAAAGTTATCGAACAGCAAACGCCCGTCGCGGCTTTCATTGCGGTGATCCCAGTACTTATCTGTTTGCCAATCCTGAAACGACTTTTCGATATGAAACTGCACGCCATAAATCAACTGGTCTGGCGTGCGGCGCACCATCATCTGGTATTCGGACAAATACCCGCGCGCCAGATGTTTGAAGCCCGACGGCAAACGATCAAGTTCAAGTCCGTGATTTTGCCAGACGCGCAAAAGGTGTTTTCGATTGGTGTATTTTTGCCAGCGAGCGCTGGGACGGTTGTCAATTCCTGCGAAAATCGGATCGTCCACATCCGTGATTTTGACGAACCGATATTGGTATTCGATCAAGCGCCCACTGCGTTTTTCACCGGGCGGTTTGCCGTCAATGGTAGTGATCGTGGCCCCGAACGCCTGCCCGACCAATTGATGGCCGCCACAAATCGCCATCACCGGCACAGAAGTCCGGTGAATGAATTTGTTGAAGCCTTCGATCAATTCAGGGGTGTAAAAATCAAAATCCCGCAATGTGCCGCTCAGAACAATTGCGTCTGGGTCGAATTCCCGCACCGTCGTTTCGTTCAATTCGGACAGATGAACCGTGCAAACGTTCGGATTGCGAATCAATTGGCGAATGTTGTTTTCGATATTGCCCATCGCCATTCCGGCGATCATTCGTTCCAACCGCACCCATTTGCCAGGATGAAAATCCGGCTCACGACGGGCGACCTCGGAATACTGCGTTTCGTCGGCAATCAGATTGTCCACCAACAGAACACGCATCGTTTGAATGCGAGGTTTTATGATCTCAAAGAGGCAATAGGAGTCGCTGTTTTGTTCAAATGATTGCTTCATAACATCCCACGTGAAAAAAAATTGTAACAACCTCAGTCTACTACAGGGGCGTGAGTCTTGTGGAGCGACTGAACGCAAGCCGCAATCGGAATCACTTGCCACTGATTCAAGCGGTTTCCGTCCTCAGCGAAACGTTTTTCTGCTTGCCGCCACATAAATTGAAGGCCAAAACAAAAATCAGACAACGATTCTGTCAGTCACAAAAACCGCCTCTGCCGTTTGCCGTCATCAGCGACGACAAGCGCAGGCTTTCAAGGCCAACAGTCAGGCATTTTCACGCTAACGTGAGGTTCACGATGAAAAGCACAACATCCCAAAGAAAATGGACAGTGATGATCTGTCTGGCGGGCGACAACAATCTCAGCGCTGAGATGATCTACAACATCAAGGAATTAAAGCGAGTAGAAAAAATCAGCCCAATCGGCCCGGTGACGGTTGTTGCGCTCTTCGATCCGGCAAATGGATTGCCCACGCAAGGATACGTCATCAACCCCGGAGACGTGGACAACCAGTTGATAAAAGAAGCTGATCTGGTTGGCGTAGTCAAAGGAACCAAACCCGGCGCGCCGGCGCAAGTCAAAGTGGTTCCATCGTCGTTTCCCACTCCCCTGGCCGAAAATGTGCTGGCCAAACCCGGAACAAAACTCAGTTCGCTGAATACTGGCGATCCTCATACGCTTGCTCAAGCCATCAACATTTACCTGAATGCGTATCAGGCGGATCATTATTTACTGGTTCTGTCAGGCCACGGAAGCGGAGCTGAACAGGATTTTCTACTGACGGACGACGGCGCCAAAGATTCTCTCAACGTCAACGAACTCAAAGAACTGATCGCAGAAGTCAAAACGAATCTGTCAGAAAATCAGGATAATCGTAAGATCGATATTTTTGGGCTGGATAGCTGCCTGATGAGCATGGCTGAAATTTATTATCAGTTGGGCAATGTTTCGCGCCCGGCAAGCGGTAAAAAGAATGTCGCCAAATCCAGCAACCTGGTTGATTTTCTGGTCGGTTCAGAAGGCTTTGTCCGCAGCACAGGCTGGCCTTACCAACGAATTTTGGCCACACTGGCTGACAACCCTGAAATACTCCCGGAAACATTTGCCGAAAAAATTGTCCGGGATTACATTCTTTACTATGCCGATTACGCATTGGCAGGGTTGTCTGTGGATATTGCGGCCTGCGACCTCAGAGAAAACAACTGCCTTCATCTGAAAGATGCAGTTGCGGATTTAGGGCGGACTCTCAGAAAGAACCTGAAAAAAGACAAAATCAGAGACGAGATTCTGCTCGCTCACTGGGAAGCGCAATCTTATAAGTTCGATTTGTATACTGACCTGTCTGATTTTTGCCAGTTGCTGGCCAAACGCTGCAGCAAACACAAAGACATCAAAAAGGCCTGCAATGCGGTAGTGAAAGTCATAAAAAAGAATGTCGTCAAAAAATCTTGTTACACGGGTGCGGCTGTCCAGTTTTCTTTTGGCCTTTCCGTTTACTTCCCATGGTCTCAAGTATCAAAAGAATATGGCAAGCTCAGATTTGTCGAAGACACTCAGTGGGATAAGTTTCTGGAGGAATACGTCAAGCGGACTCGACGGCCTTCACGTAAAAACTGCTCAGGCAATTCAAGCTCTGTTGAATCATTGGTGCGCAATCCGTCGCCAAGAGAGTTTCCTGATTTGCCGGTTCCGCAAAACGCAAAGTTTGTCCTGCCAGAAAATCAGGGCCCTGGCGGCGGCGCAAGCCTGAAAAATCCGCCATTAAACTGGTGTCCGGATCATTGCGTGGAAGAAGCGTGACTATGAAAAAGCTACCCCAAATGTCCGCAAAAAGGATTTTGTTTCTTTCAGCCATTGCTTTAATCACGCTGCTTTTCCTTATTCGAGTTCATCACAAACGATCTTCGGACTTGTCCGGCCTCAAAAGGCAGGAGTTCTGGCTCGCTTTCGGCAAACCTGTCAAACAAAACCTGCCAGATTCAACTGTTCATTCCTATCAAGTCACAATTGACGCCGCTCAGTATCTGCGTTTTGCAATCAATCTTGGGAACACAAGCCTGAGCATTAAGATGTACTCTCCGGCTGGCCTGAAACTGAGCGAATTCAACCTTATTCAAGCGAAACCCAGAGAATTCTCGCTTATTACTGAAGCAGCGGGAGTTTATCGAATAGAAGTGTGCTCATTGGAGAAAGAACCATCCTCAGGGGTTTACGAGTTGAGCATCAGAGAATTAAGGCCACTGACCATTCAGGACAGTGCCAGACTTGCAGCGGAGAAGCTTTTTGCAGAAGGCGAATTTTTAACGGCGCAAGGCAATCAATCCCAACTAAGACAAGCCATAAGCAAATATAAAGAAGCCCTCAGCCTTTGGAATTCCATTGGCGATAAAAGCAAGGAAGCAAACACGCTTCGGACAATGGGAGAAACCTACTTCCTGCTGAGAGAATTTCCCGAAACAAAAAATCTTTTCGACTCCGCTCTTCAATTGAGCGATAGATACAATGACCAAACAAGCAAAGGCGAGATACTCAACAGTTTCGCCAACGTCCTGGCGTTTCAAGGGAATCCTAGACAAGCATACGACTTCGGCAATCAAGCTCTGGAAATCAGCCGTCGGTTAAACGATAAACACATGGAAGCTTATGCGCTTTATAACCTTGGTCTTGCTGATTATTTTCGAGGCGATAAGCGCAAATCCCTTGAAACTCATTACGTCGTGCTCTCCATTTGCCAGCTTTTGGGTGACCGACAGGGACAAGCCAGAACATTGGAACGTCTTGGATTGTCACACTCAGACCTGAGCGAAATACAGAAAGCAGACGATTGTTTACAACAGGCGCTATCGCTATGGCGCACCCTGAATAACCGACGTGAGCAAGCGTGGATGCTGACTGCGATGGCCCGCCTTTACTCCAAACTTGACAGGAAACAGGAGGCTCTCAACCTATACAACAAGGCCAAAGACCTGTTGCAACCGATGGGCGACAAGGTTGGAGAGGCAATGATTTTGAATGGGCTGGGTTACTTATATTACGAACTGGGAGAAAAAGAGGCAGCTCTGGATTATTACACTCAGGCATTTCAACTTTATCGAGACGCAAGAATACGCAATGGCGAAGGCGGACAGCTTTTGAAAATCGGGGAAATACATTTATCTATCGGGAATAAGCCCAAAGCGCTTGATTGTTATAAAGAGGCGCTTTCCATCATCCGTGAAGTTGAAGACCGAAGGTTGGAGTCTTCGGCGCTGAGATATTTGGGAATGGCCTATGAATCGCTCGGCCAAAAAAACCAGGCGCTCGCTTATTACAATCGAGCGCTCAACATAATCAATCAACTTGGAGACAACCGCCAGAAAGCTTATCTGCTCAATAACATCGGCCAGGTCTACGAAATTCTTGGCCTGAAGCAGAAAGCTCTGCGGTACTACAACCAGGCTCTGCCGCTCAACCAGACAACGCAAGATCGTCTCGGAGAGTCTTCGACTCTTTACAACATTGCGGAATTGGAACGCAGCCGGGGAAATCTGGCTTCTGCTCGCGTTCACATCGAGCGGTCTCTTGATTTGATCGAATCTTCACGCATAAAAATAAACAGCCAGGGACTGCGCACATCTTATTTCGCCTCAATCCATGAGCAATATGAATTTTACATCGGCCTGTTGATGCATTTGAGCAAACAGCAACCTTCTGAAAACCTGCCCGCATTGGCTCTTGAAGCGAGCGAGCGAGTGCATGCCCGCAGTCTGATGGAGTTGCTTTCTGAATCCCATGTCAATATCCGCCAGGGCGTATCAGCGGAATTGCTGGAACTTGAGCGATCTTTGCAACGACAACTAACAGACAAGGCAGATGAACAAACCCGGCTGTTAAGCGGAAAACATACAAAGGAACAAGAAACCGATATTGCGCAAGAAATTCAAGACCTGACAGTGGAATTCGATCAGGTAAAAGCCCGAATCAAATCTGAAAGCCCACGTTTTGCGGAACTGACCCACCCCCAACCAGTGCGCGCGTCGAAAATCCAGGAAATGCTGGATCACGAAACCTTGTTGCTTGAGTATTTGCTGGGTGAAAAACAGAGTTATGCCTGGGTTGTGACATCTGAAGAGATAATCGGTTTTGAATTACCGGGACGAGCTGAAATCGAAAAACTTGCGCGAGAGTTATATGAGGTATTGGCCCCGGATGAAAACGCCCCTATACAACTGGAACGTCAAAGAACGGAACTATTCACAAACAGAGCAACAGAGCTAAGCCGTAAGATTTTGTCTCCTATGGCAGCCAGGCTTGCCCGAAAACGATTGGTCATAATCGCCGATGGCTTTTTGCAACACATACCATTCAGTGTTTTGCCCAAACCGGCAACTGATAAAGTGAATGAACGACGAACGCTTAATGACAATTATTCCTTAACATCTTCGTTGATTCCTTTGATTCAGGATCACGAAGTCATCAATCTTCCCTCAGCTTCGACGCTGGCGGTGTTGCGAGAGGAAACCGGCCGGCGAAAAGCTGCGCCCAAAACCATTGCCGTTCTGGCCGATCCTGTCTTCGACGCCAATGATCTGCGCTTGATCGCAATCAGAAACCAGACCAGTGGAATCGCGTCCCGCTGGTCTACAATCGGCGATCTGGCGTCACACCTTCGCAATCAGCCGTTGCCGCCAGGCGGCAATTACAAACGCCTTCGTGGCACGTCGAAAGAGGCATCTGCGATTGAAGCGCTGACCGCGCCAAATGACCGGTTTGTCGCCAGAGACTTCGAAGCCTCACGTAAACAAGCGACCAGTCCGGAGCTGAGCCAGTATCGAATCATTCATTTTGCGACACATGGAGCGCTGAACGATAAAAATCCGGAGCTTTCCGCATTGGTTTTTTCGCTTTTCGACAGACAGGGAAAGCCACAGGAAGGTTATTTGTTGCTGCATGAGATTTACAACCTGAAATTACAGGCGGAACTTGTGGTGCTCAGCGCCTGCGATACCGGATTGGGCAAGGAATTCAAAGGCGAAGGTCTGGTAGGGCTGACTCGCGGATTCATGTATGCCGGTTCGCCTCGCGTGATTGCCAGTTTATGGAAAGTGGATGACGAACCAACCGCCAGACTGATGCAACGATTTTATTGGCATTTGTTGAAAGAAGGCTCAAGTCCCGCCGCTGCGCTTCGACAAGCGAAACTCGATCTTTTGCATAGCCCCGATTGGAGCGCGCCGTTTTATTGGGGAAGTTTTGTGCTGCAAGGTGAATGGCGATAGGCTGAAAACCTTTATTCATTCCAGTGGCAAGGCGCACGTTACAATTCTTCAGCAACCATTTTTTGACTGCCTGTCGTGACACAGATAGAATCCGGGCGCTTATTTATCCCACTACGATCTGTGGACACCTAACGGCATGGCAAAAACTCCTCTGACTCCCGAAAATTTCGAGCGTCTATTGCTCTATCTCAACTCCAACCGTGAAAAAGCCGGAGAAGAATATCTATTACTTTGGCAGAAAATGCGGGAGTATTTTGCTGCGCGAGGTTGCGCCCATCCCGAAGAACTGGCTGATGAAACCGTCAGCCGGCTGGCTAGAAAAATTGCCGAAGGCGAAGAGGTTCGCAACATCTTCAAATACAGCTACGGACTCGCACGATTGATCTGGATGGAATCTTTGAGAAAACCGGAAAATAGCCAGGTCTCACTCGAAGACGCTCCAGTTTTGCCGTTCGTTCTGCAAGATTTCCTGATGATGAAAGAGGAAAACGCTTGCTATCTGCATTGCCTTGGCCAACTCACAAAAGAAGAAAAAGAACTGATTGTTGAATACTGGGAACTGGAAAAAGACGATAAGCATCATGACGCGCGCAAAAATCAGGCTGAAAAAATAGGAATTTCACCGACCGCGTTGAGAATTCGTGTCCTTAGAATCAAAAAGAAACTAAAAGAATGCCTGGTGAATTGTTGGAAGAATGGTCCACCAAAGACGAAATGATTTTACGAATCCTGTCACATACTACTGAAGGATGATTTTTAATGAGTGATTTTTCCTACAACTCTGAATTGTTTACCAACTACTTGCTCGGTAGGTTGCCTGAACCAGATTGCGAACGGCTGGAAGAAAACTATTTCTGCGATAACGAAGTTTTCCTGGCGTTGCTTGACGCCAAAGACCAACTGATCAGCGATTATTTGAATGAAAAGCTTCAGCCAGAAGACCGAAAAAGATTTGAACAGCATTTCCTGACTTCGCCGGGCCGCAAACAAGAAGTAGAGTTTGCCGCTTCCTTTCGCCATTCTTCACTCAAAACCAGACGAGAACCAACCCTCTTTGCGTCGAAAACATGGCCTTCACAGCCGTTAAGGACTTCTGGTGTTTGGCAGACGCATAAACCCCTGATTTGTGTGGGAGTGGTTATTCTCCTCTTCGTTTCAGGTTTTATGGCGATCTGGCTTCGACCAAACTCTTTGGTGTTGCCTCAACCTGTTGAACAATCAACAACTGCCTTGCCAGGTTTGGCCACAATTTCACTGTCTCTGAGGCCGACCTCGTTGCGAAGCTCAAAGCGGAACACCACCGCAGAAGTTGGCAGTGAGACAAAAACCGTTGAATTGTATTTGGAAGTGAGCAAAGAAATTTTTCCGAGTTATCAGGGAAGCCTCTACATCAGAGACAATGAAAAAGAAGAGGAAGTTCTCTCAAGCGACTCTCTGCATGCCACAAAAAGCGAAAGCGGCCCGCCAATGGTCATCTGGAAGTTGCAAGCAGACAAACTGCAAGTTCAGGATTACAGAGCCAGATTAAATGGTATCAGTCAAGGCTCTGCCCCGATCCACATCGGCTATTACGATTTTGAAGTTCGTCCGCCTTCCCAGGAAAATTCTTCGCAAAGTAAATAAATGACGAAACATTTTTTCGTTTACCAGCACTTGTCAATGGAAGCTATTGACAACGTATTCTAGTGACGTCCCAGCCATTGCTGTTAGGTCATTTTCTAATGGCCGCCTGAGCTAAAACGACTTTTCGGCAGTGGCGTCAGCCAATCACGAAAAGTAGTTTTAGTCTCAGGAGAGTTTTTGCATTCGGTTAGTTGAGTAGGGACTTCCAGCCTTTTAACTTCTTAGCCAGCTCGACTAACTGAACTTTTTCCTGTCAGGTCAAATCCAATCAGGTCAAATCCAAAACACACCGCCACAAAGCCATCTAAACTCGCAGAAGCAGAAACACAGGCCTCGCTGAAAAGTCGAATTTGTCAGTCATTCCAAGCGTCAGCTAAAATCCAAAACCAATCAAAACAATTTTTTTGCCGTCGCAAACAGAACAGTCTCAACAGCGAGGGCAGAGGTTTTCATGACCAATCACGAAGCGATCATCGTGCGCGGAGCGCGCGTCAACAACCTGAAAAACATCACGTTTTCGATTCCACTGAACAAACTTACTGTGGTCACTGGAGTCAGCGGCAGCGGCAAATCTTCATTGGCCTTTGACACCATTTACGCCGAAGGCCAGCGCCGATATGTCGAATCGCTTTCGGCTTACGCTCGCCAATTTCTGGAACGAATGGACAAACCGGATATAGACGAAGCCACAGGAATTTGCCCGGCCATTGCCATCAACCAGAAAAATTCCACGCGCAATCCGCGTTCGACCGTCGCCACGCAAACCGAAATTTACGATTATCTGCGTTTGCTGTTTGCGCGCGTAGGCGTGACTCGTTGCAGAAACTGCGGCAACGAGGTCAAACGCGACACTCCGGAATCCATCGCTGAAGAAATCCTGCAACTGCCGGAGGGCACGCGCTTTTTCATTTTGTTTCCGGCATCCGCCGGAACAGAGTTCAGCGATTCGGCTGAAGTCAGCGCCGACCGCAAACCAACCAAAGCACGCGCGGGAAAAGCCAAATCTTCGATCAACGTCAAAGCTCATTTGATGAGCTTGATGCAGCGCGGCTTCACCAGGCTTTTCGACGCCGAGAAAAATGAAACCATAGAATTGCAAACACCGGACAGCTTCACGGGCAAAAGTTTCGACAATGTTTTTGTGCTGGTTGACCGTTTAGTCGCACGCCCGGATTCGCGCAACCGGCTGACCGATTCCATAGAAACCTGTTACCGAGAAGGACACGGCCAGGCGGCGATTCATACCGTAGGCGACAACCCGGAACAGTTTTTCTTCTCAGAACAGTTTCAATGCAAACGATGTCGCATCCAGTACGTGCTGCCCGAACCGCAGTTGTTCAGCTTCAACAACCCGTTCGGCGCGTGTCCGACGTGCCAGGGATTCGGCAACACGATTGGCCTGGACATGAATCTGGTGACACCGAACCGCGAATTGTCGTTGGCCGACGGAGCAATCGAACCATTCACCAAACCGCAATTCAAAGATTGGCAGGCTGAGTTGGCGAAGTTTGCCAATCGCGAAGCCATCTCCATGACGACGCCTTTTGCTGCGTTGTCGCCGGAACATCAGCGCGCGGTGATTGAAGGCGATGACGATTACAAAGGCGTCAAAGGCCTGTTCGATTATCTGGAAACGAAAAAATACAAGCTGCACATTCGTGTGCTGATTTCGAAATATCGTGGCTACACGCGCTGCCCGGATTGCGATGGCGGAAGGTTAAGGCGCGAAGCCCAGGATGTTTATGTCGGCAATAAAAACCTGCCGCAAATTGCCGCGCTTTCGATCAAAGACGCTCGCGCGTTTTTCGATAGCTTGAAATTGACCGAAGAACAAACCGCAATCGCCGACCGCCTGCTGAAAGAAATTCGCTCGCGGCTGCGTTTTCTGGACGAAGTCGGATTGGATTACCTGACCCTGGATCGGCTGGCGGCAACCTTGTCCGGCGGCGAAGCGCAGCGCATTCAACTGGCCACGCATCTTGGCTCGTCGCTTGTCGGCGCAATGTACGTGCTGGACGAACCTTCGATTGGCCTGCATCCGCGAGACAGCGCGCGGCTGATCGGCTTGCTGGAAAATTTGCGCGACATTGGCAACACGGTGCTGGTCGTCGAACACGAAGCCGAAATGATGCGCTCGGCAGATTACATTCTGGACATTGGCCCAGGCGCGGGCGAGTTGGGCGGCCAGGTTGTTTATGAAGGCGATTTCAAACAGTTGCTCAAACACAAATCTTCGCTGACCGGAAAATACCTGCGCGGCGAAGCTCAAATCAAAACGCCGAAAGAACATCGCCAGGCAGGAAAAAATCAAATCACGATTCGCGGCGCGCGCGCTCACAACCTGAAAAACATTGATGTAACGATTCCGCTCGGCCAATTGGTGTGCATCACGGGCGTCAGCGGCAGCGGCAAATCCACGCTGGTTCACGAATGCCTGTTCGCAGGATTGAAAAAACAGCGCGGCGATTGGACCGGCCAGGTCGGCGATTTCGGTTCCATCGAAGGCGGCAAGTTCGTGGATGAAATCATTCTGGTTGACCAATCGCCGATTGGCCGCACGCCGCGCTCGAATCCGGTCACGTACATCAAAGTTTACGACCTGATCCGCGAAGCTTTCTCTCAGACGCGCGAAGCTCAAATGCGCGGTTTCAATCCCAGCCATTTTTCGTTCAACGTTCCAGGCGGACGTTGCGACGTGTGCGAAGGCGATGGAACCGTCACAGTCGAAATGCAGTTTCTGGCCGATGTCGAACTGGTTTGCGAAGAATGCAACGGCAAGCGGTTCAAAAACTCTGTGCTGGAAGTGCTTTATCGCGGCAAGAACATTCACGAAGTGTTGCAACTGACCGTCCGCGAAGCCATCGCGTTTTTTTCGCAAGCTCCGCGCATCGCCGCCAAATTGAAAGTGCTGGACGATGTGGGGCTGGGGTATCTGCGGTTGGGACAATCGGCGACGACGCTTTCCGGCGGCGAAGCGCAGCGCGTAAAACTGGCTTCGTATTTATCAAAAGCTTCGGGCGACCGCTCACTGTACATTTTCGACGAGCCAACAACGGGATTGCATTTCGACGACATCAACAAACTGCTGGCATCGTTTCGGCGCTTGCTGGAAACCGGAGCGTCGTTGATCGTCATTGAACACAATCTGGATGTCATCAAAACCGCCGACTGGATCATTGACCTTGGCCCGGAAGGCGGCGTTGGCGGAGGACAGATTGTCGCCGTTGGCACACCGGAAGAAATAGCCGAAGTCGAAGCTTCACACACTGGCCGGTTTTTGAAAGCGTTGTTTCAAAATCACTGACGCAGAGACACATCTCTTGCGTCTCTGCAAAAATGCCGCCGAAGCCTTCGCAGACACCGCAAACAGAGAACAAGAGAAGAGTGATGCCTGCACGGCCTCGCTGCTTCTTGTCCAACTCCTCTCTGTTCGCGGCGCCTGCGAAGACCGCGGCGGCTTCAAGTTTGGGACTGGAGATTGTGGAGTAAATTCAATTTCGGTCAGTAAAGTGTGAAGTTGTATTCGAGCTGCATGCGAACGCTGACTGCGCGTCCGTCGCGCACCGCTGGATTGAAGCGAATTTTCTGCGCGGCCAGAATCGCTTCTTCGGTCAAACCGTGGGACAGCGAGCGAACGACTCGAATATCGTAAACACGTCCGTCAGCGCCAAACACCAAACTGAGAACGACTGTGCCTTGCAGTTTGATTTGCCGAGCTTCTTCGGTGTACCTGGCTCGTTCCTTGTAGGTAATCGTTGGCCGCATATCGCGCGTGGCAAATGGAATGTCGTTGCTCGTGCCCGAAGGTTTGCCGCTGGTGAACCGCGGATCGTTGCCACCAACGCCAAACTTGTTGCCGTCTCTGTATCCATCTCCTGTCCCATTGCCGATTCCGTTTCTGCCACTGTTGCCCAACGAATCTTCGCTGCCTTTGCCTCGCCAATCACCAATCGGCCCGCGCAATTTCAAAAACGCATTCGGATCCGCGACAACTGTCATCGGCGTCACCAAAGTCGGATTGATCCTGGGCGGATCAAAATCAGGCGGACGCAATTGAAGCAAGGAAGCTTGCATCGGGACTCCGGCACGCGCAGGCGATTGGTCGTTTGCGCCTCCCCCGCCGCCGGAATCCTGCTGACGATTAAAACTGCCGCCAAGTTTGCCAACATTTTTCTTGAGCGATTGAGCCACCTCATCCAGCTTTGGTTTCAGAATCGGAACCAATTGCACCAGCGGGCCGGGATGTTTGATTAACCCCGGCTCTTTGGCTTCGGTCAATTGAACGGGCGAGGAGAACAGTCCAATCAATACTCCGGCCATCATCGCCGCAGCATACACAATCACCGCCGAAGCCAATCCGGCTTGCAGCAATTGTTTTCGACGACGGCTGCTGGTTTCGCCGCGCAGCAATCCGGCGACAAAACTTTTCGGATTGTGTTTGAAGTCATCAACGGCGTCGGCGAATTCGCGCGCCAACCGTCGCGGAAACGATTCCTCTTCGAGCAGGAATTGAAATTCGTTCTGTGTCAGTTGCGCTCGCAGGTTGTATTTGACCAACTCGGCTGCATCCTGCGGACAGAACTGAAATCCTTCAGCAAAGCTACGGGCACACTTCGGGCAGACTTTCATAAATTTGCTCCTGATGTTGCTTGGTTTGAAAGTATCGTGAGCCTGCCGACGGGACTTCGTCAGCAGACGTAATGGATGCCAGTGATTTCGGAGTTGGTGACGGATGAACGGCAGGTTTGAAAAATTCTTGCAGAGCTATTTTTCAAAATCTTCACGAAGTTTGGCGACGATGCGGCTGGCTTGTTCGATGACCTTTTCTTCAAAGCCGAAGCCTTCCAGCCAGAACGTATTTTGCTGAGCGCGCCACCACGTCCATTGGCGTTTGGCGTAATGCCGCGTGTCGAGCTTCATTTGTTCGACGGCGCTTTCCAACGTGCGTTGGCCAAGCAGATATTCGACAAAACGTTTGTAGCCATGCGCATTGAAGGCTTTGGCAGTCGGCGGAACACCAGAATCAATCAGGTTTTGAATTTCCGTCAACAAGCCGCGTTCGACCATCAAGTCGGTTCGCTGATTGATGCGGTCATACAATTCTTCGCGCGGCGGTTGCAGCGCCAGATAAAACATCCGCGCGGCTTCTTCGGTCGGCTGTTCGGGCGTGGCGGCCTGCCATTCGGAAAGCGGTTTGCCCGAAGAGAAAAACACCTCCAGCGCGCGAATCACCCGCGACCAATCTTTCGGCGCGAACTTCGCAGCCAGCGGCGGATCCACTCGCGTCAGCATTCGGTGCAGATGCTCGGCTCCGCGACGATCAAGAATTCGCTGAAATCGTGGCCGCAGACTTTCGTCAATTTCCGGCGAATCGAAAAATTTGGTTGTCAACGCGCGCAGGTAAAAGCCTGTACCACCAACCAGCAAAGCCAGTTTGCCGCGCGCTTCGATGTCGGCGATGACCGCGCGCGCACGTTCCGCCCATTCCACCGCGGTCAGGTTGTAGGTCGGTTCGACAATGTCAATCAGATGATGCGGTATGCCCTGCTGCTCTTCGGGCGTAACTTTGGCCGTGGCGACATAAATCCCGCGATAGGTTTGCACCGAATCGCAGTTGATGATTTCACCGTCGAAACGATGAGCGAGCGCAATTCCCAGATCGCTTTTGCCCGAAGCAGTTGGCCCAACGACGGCAATCAGAGGTTGTTTCTTTGCAGCGGTCATTAGGGAAGGTTCCACCAGCGATAAGCGGCAATCGCCAGCAACACGGTCAACAGCAACCAGACGCCGAGTTGTTGTTTTCGAGTCATGGTTTTCTCAACAGCAAATCCGCCCAGGTGGCTTCGACGGGCAAATGAAACAGTTGGATCAGCACATACACCGACATGGCGATGTTGCCCAGACACATCACCAACACGAACCAGACAACGCGCGACACCCAGCCGGTTTCCTTGTAAAACACCCAGACGTAAAACGTGACGAAACCGCAATAGGCGTCCCACAGCGTCGCCACCCACCATGGCTCCGGCCAGACGCGCGGCCCGACGTTGAAGACGCTTTCGGTCAAACTGGCTTTGATCGTCACCCACAACATGCCAATCAGAATGGCGACGAACAAAACGATCAAAAATGTTCTGGGCAATCGTTGATTCATCCTGCTCACCTTTGTTCTGGATTCAAACTGTTCAGCACGGCGTCGGTCGTCGTGAATTCGACTCCGGCGGAGCGCATTTCATCGAAGGTCTGTTCTGTGGTTTCCGTCGCCACGCCGCGAATGGCGTCTTCGACGACTTGCACGCGAGCGCCTGCTTCGACCAAACCTAACACGCAGGCTCGAACGCAGTAATCGGTCGCCACGCCAAACACTACACACTGCTTCCCGCGAAACGCTCCGCTTTGCCGCAATCCATCCAGCCATTTGCTGGAAAACATATCGAAGACGATTTTTTTGACGACATAATGATTCCCTGCCTCAAGTTGCGTTTGAACGTCGGCGGCGGCATCAACCGCGATTTCCTGTCGAGGAAGCTGCGGCAAATCCGCCAGCACGCGCTCGGCTCCCGCCGTGCCTTCCAGACAGTGCGGTGGAAACATTTGAAATTCAGGGTCGCCGGGTTGATGGGCACAGCGCGAAGAAATCGTCGTCACTCCGTGTTCGCCCGCCGCGCGCAGCAATCGTTCCAGATTCGGTTTGACGGTTTCCGCCTGCGGCACGTACAACGCGCCGCCCGGCTCCATAAAATCGAATTGCGTGTCTACATCGAAAAAAAGCATCGTTTCCTCACTGCTTGTTGATTTGTTCGAAGACGGCGAAATCGTCCCCCGTGAATAAAACGAATGCGACCAACGCAATCGAACTCGCAGGATTTTCCGCCGCATAATCGCGCGTTGCGCCGATCATCGTTTCGGCGCATTCATCCACCGGGAATCCCGCAACGCCGGTCGCCAAAGCCGGAAAGGCGATGGATCGCAGTTTCAATTCTTCGGCTCGGCGCAAACTGTTGAGCGTTGCGTTGCGAATGATGTCGGCGCTGGAATCGGTTCCGGGCTTTTTCGGCACAGCGTCATCTTCGGCGCGATAACCCATCGCGGCGGCGTGAATGACGAATTTGTTCGGCAACGTTCCGGCGGTAGTCACAACGGCTTCACCCAAACTGATGGGAGCTTGTCGTTGGCCTTCTTCGTCAATGATGTCGCCGCCTTTTCGCCGAATAGCTCCGGCCACGCCTGCGCCCAAAACCAGTTCGGTATTTGCGGCGTTGACGATGGCGTCTACGTCTGGCTGTTCGGTGATGTCGCCTTGTCGAATTTCTATTCGCATCATCACTCCGCTATTGGCCTTCAAGCTGGCGCATCAATGTGGTGCGTCGCCGGATCAGCTCATCGCTGAATCTAACCGGAAACGTTTCGGCGCCGCTGATTCGTTTGAACGATTTCGGCAATCGTAACAGTTGTTGTTTTGCGTGGCGCTGGATTTGGTCCAGACGCGGTTGCGGCTCTGTCAATTCGCCATTTCGCATCACACACTTCAGCAAGGTCTCTCCAGAATGTCCCGACTCGTCAGCCATTGCAATAACGTCGCGACTGAACTTTCCTTCGCCGTCGGATTCGCGCCAGACCTGTTTGCGGTGCGGGTACGTGGCTTTTTCGCGGCTCAGTTTCATTTTCGGTTCTATGCGGTCGGGGAATTCAACTTCAACCAGTTTGTACACGCCGCCGAGCGCCGGGGCGTCGCGCGAAGTCGAAAGTTCCGTGCCGACGCCGAACAAATCCACCGGAGCATCAGCGGCCAGCAACGCAGCGATTTTGAATTCGTCAAGATCGTTGCTGGCCAGAATGCGAGTTTCTTTCATTCCGGCTTCGTCCAGAATTGCGCGCACTTGTTTGGCCAGCGCGCCGATGTCGCCGCTGTCCAACCGAACACCGCGCAATTGCAAACCGAATTCCGTCGCCAATCGCGCCGCCTGCAGCGTGTCGTAAGTGTCCAGCAGCAACGTCGTGCTTTCAGGAAATACCTTGTGATAGGCGCGAAACGCATCCATCTCTTTTTCAAACGCCAGCGTCCACGAATGCCCGGCGGTTCCGTAAATCGGCAACCCAAACCGGTATCCGGCTTCGACGTTCGACGTGCCTATGCAACCTCCGATGAACGCGGCGCGCGCCGCATAAATCGCGGCATCGAATCCGTGACAACGTCGCGCGCCGAATTCGATCACGCCGCGCCCTTCGGCGGCTTCGACAATTCGCGCAGCTTTGGTGGCAATCAAGGTTTGAAAGTTGATGGTGGACAGCAGGAATGTTTCGACGATCTGCGCTTCGATCAGCGGCGCGGTCACGCGCAACAGCGGCTCGTCGGCAAAGGCGACGGTTCCTTCCGGCATGGCCCAAACTTCGCCGCTGAAACGAAACTCCGACAGGTAGTCGAAAAATTCCGGCGCGACGTGCGCAAACACAGGCAATCGGCGCAGGTAATCAATCTCTTCGGCGTTGAAGCTGACGTTGCTCAAAAACTCCAACGTCTGCTCAAGCCCTGCGACAACCAGATATGAGCGATTCGCGGGCAATCGCCGGATGAACAATTCGAAGCTGGCGCGTTCGTGCCGCTTGTTCGCGTGATAACCCGCCGCCATCGTCAACTGATACAAGTCTGTCGCCAGCCCTGACAATCGCGGCGCTTTGTGTTGTAAGTCCAAGTTCGTTTTCTCCGCCTGACTTATAAGGTAACAAACGCCCGGAAACATAAGCGTCCGATTGAAACATCGTCAACCGGGAACGTCGCCTCGCTTATTTGGCCGCGGCGCTGCGGCGCATGATTTTCACCAGCGGTTGCGCTTGTTTGACTTCGCGCAACCGTGTCACGTCCTGCTGCGCTTCCGGCGAATCGGCGCAACAGGAATTTACGCATTCAACCAACCGCGTGGCGTGGGAGGCCAACGAATCCGACAATCGGTAATAGACCCACAAACTGTCTTTGCGGTCGCTGACCAATCCGGCTCGTTTCAGATACGCCAGGTGACGCGACACTTTCGGCTGGTTCGTTTCCAGCACATCAACCAGATGGCAAACACAAACTTCGCCTTCCGCCGCCAGCAGATTCAAAAGCCGCAATCGGGTTTGATCCGAGCAGGCTTTCAACAGCTCTGACATCTGCGTCAGCAACTTCTTCTCTTCGGGTTTCTTTTTTCGCTTGGATGTTTTTTCTGCCATAGCCCGGATTATAGCCAAAGAAACTTTTCTTGGCGAAAAACTATATTTGCCTTGACGAATGTAGTGCCGAAGAGTATCTTCCGCGTCGCATACGGATAAGCGTATGTAGTTTTCACAAAAGATCGCAGAACCAGCCGGCAGCTTGTTCTGCTTTTCCTTGAGGAGGGAAAAAGTTATGACACCAAAAATTCACGTCGCATTGAACGTCAACAATCTGGAAGAGTCGCTGAAGTTTTACCGCGCGTTGTGGGGCATCGAACCGGCGAAGATTCGCACAGGTTACGCCAAATTCGATGTCGCCGAACCTCCCGTCAATCTGACGCTAAATGAATATCCGTCGAAGCTGGAAAACGGTTCGGGCGGGATCAACCATCTGGGAGTTCAGGTTGCCAGCACTGAAACCGTCCTGGCCATGCGCGACCGATTGGTTGAACGCGGATTGCCGATTGCATTGGAAGAAAAAGAAACCGCCTGCTGTTACGCAGTGCAGGATAAGGTCTGGGTGGTTGATCCGAACGGCTATCGTTGGGAAGTGTTTGTCGTGCTGGAAGACAATCTGCCGGAAGTCGCCAAGGGAGTTTCGCAAACGGCTGGCTGTTGCACTACGGGGCAGCCCGATATGGTGCAAATCGCCGGAGCTTGCAGATGAAGGGTCTGCCTCCAACAGTCACCATCAAGCGCGCGGCAGCAAGCGAACTCGATGAAGTTCTTGCGTTGCTCGGCAAAGTGAATCTGCCGACGGAAGGGATCGTCGAACATTTGGGCGGATTCCTGGTCGCGCGCGATGGAGACAGGCTGGTTGGTTGCGTTGGACAGGAACGTTACGGTGATGTGACGTTGCTGCGTTCGCTGGCGGTTTTGCCGGAACTGCAAGGCAGCGGATTGGGCAAATCGCTCACCGCGCGATTGCTTGATGAAGCTCTGGTGGCAGGCGTCAGCGAAGTCGTATTGCTGACCACCACGGCCAAAGATTTCTTCGCGCGGCAATTCGGATTTTCCGAAACCGCGCGAAGCGATTTTGATGCGGCATTCGCTGATTCAATCGAATGGCGATTGCCGCGCTGTTCGTCAGCCGCTTGTATGTGTTTGACCTTGCAGAAAGGAAATTGAAGATGAGTTCATTGTTGATTGCGGCTTTGGTTTGTCTGGCGCTGGCATTGATTCTGGGCGGAATTGACGGCGTTTATTACCACCTCAAACGGTATCAACTCTATCTTCACGCCGAGTCCAGATTTGAACATCAACTTCATGCCGCGCGAGCTTTTCTGCTGGCTCCCATTCTATGGCTGCTGTTCGGTCAAAATTATGGAGGCTGGTTGTTATGGCTGGGAATTCTTTTCTTTGCGGCGGACACGGTTGTCGAATTGATTGACGTGCTGATCGAAAATCGCAGCCGCGCAAAGTTTGGGGGACTCACAACCGGTGAATACGCCATTCACGTCAACGCGACTGCCTTGCGGGTTGCAGGGGTTGCATTGATTTTAGCGGCCAAACCGGCGACGGCCTGGAGCTTTTCTTCAGTCGTCACACTGGAACCTGATCATCCCGTCTGGCTCGCTTGGCTGATCATGTTTGTGGCCGCAAAAAGTTTGATTGGAGGCATTCAGCATCTTTGGCTGATGAGTCAGAGCGCCACGACCAGACAAACTGCCGGCTCTTGAGCGCTGTTTAACGGCCTTCTCCGATCTGCTCTTTCAGCAGTTGAGCCAGTGATTCGGCCTGACCTTGAATCGAAGCTTCATCGGCGCCTTCGACCATTACGCGCACCAGATTTTCAGTTCCCGAATACCGAAGCAGCAATCTTCCCTTTCCGGCCAGCTCGGATTCGACACGCGCGCGGGCTTGCTGAAGCGGCGCGATCGAATCGAGCGGAGGTTTGCTGGCGACGCGCACGTTGATGGTCACTTGCGGATAGCGCGTGAAACCGCCCGCCAGTTGGCTCAGCGGCTTTTGCGATTCCGTCATCACGCGCAACATTTCCAGCGCCGTAATCATTCCGTCGCCCGCCAGACTGATTTCAGGAAAGATGATGTGGCCGGATTGTTCGCCGCCTATGCTGCCGCCGTTTTTCAGCAATTCATCGAGCACGTTTTTGTCGCCTACCGAAGTGCGAACCAGTTCGATGCCGCGTTCGCGCAACGCCACTTCCAAACCCATGTTGCTCATGACGGTCGCCACAACGCGGTTGCCCGCCAGCTTGCCGCGTTCGGCCAGATGCTCCGCCATCACGAACAACATCTGGTCGCCGTCCACCAATTGCCCGCGTTCATCCACCATCAACAATCGGTCGGCGTCTCCGTCAAACGCCAGCCCTGCATTGGCTTTCGCGTCCAACACTGCCGCTTGCAGCTTTTCGGGATGCAACGAACCGCTGTTCAGATTGATGTTGCGACCAGTAGGATCGGCGTTGATGATCGTCAAATCAGCGCCAAGCGCCGCAAACAATTTCGGCGCAAGCTCATACGAAGCTCCGTTTGCGCAATCCAACACCAGTTTCTGCCCCGACAGATTCAAACCTGCGCCAATTTCGCCGCGCAGAAACGCCAGATACTTTTCTTTCAATTGGGCGTCGGCATGAAGCGGTTCTTCATGCATTGTGGCAAAGCCTGCGGCGTCGGATTCGATGCCGCGTTCAATGGCCAATTCGGCTTCGTCATCCAGCTTTTTGCCGGAAGGCGCAAAAATCTTGATGCCATTGTCCTGATACGGATTATGCGAAGCGGAAATGACGACTCCGGCGTCGGCGTCCAGCGCTCGCGTCAGATAAGCGACGCCGGGCGTGGTGATGATTCCGGCGGACTGAACTTTGCCGCCCGCGGTAGAGGCGCCACGAGCGATGGCAGATTCCATCCAATCGCCGGATTCGCGCGTGTCACAACCGATGATGATTTGCGGCGGGCGTTTCAAGCGTATGGCCAGGACTTTGGCCAACGCATAACCGATGCGTTCAATGGTGTGTTCGTCGAGCGGGAATTGACCCGCTTCGCCGCGAATGCCGTCAGTGCCAAAAAACTTTCCCATTACTTTTTCAATTTCACCTCGTTTGGAATGATGCTGCGGATTTCGATTCGGGGATCGGCATTGGCGGGCAAAATGATTTTGGGAACAGCCATTGTCGAGTCTGGGTCGGCGGTGATTTCAGCCCGAAGGTCTTTTTCCTGAATCGCATCCACCGCCGAATTCGGCCCGTAAAGTTCGACCGCAACCGTTTTGGTCAACGGCGTTTTGCCCGGCGACGGATTCAACCACTGAACCGTAACATTGGCAAACCTTTTGAAACTTCGTCGTTCGCCGATTTCGACAAACAGCTTGACCGGATCAGGCGTCAAAACGCGTAACGACGGATGAGGCGTTTCGACATCCACCGCAACGCTGAATGAACTATTGCGTCCGCTCAGGCTCACGGTTTCGGTCAACACGCGGCTGATTTTTTCCAGATGCGATTGCGCGCCTTCGATTTCCACTACGGGCGGCTGGATTCTGGCGGAATAAAACTCTACGCCATCGGCAAGTTGCCCGGAGTATTGAGCTTCGACAGTAGCCTGTTTCCTGATCTTCGGTTCCAGCACAAGACGCAAACTGGCCGGTTCAACCTGAATCACCTGAATGCCGTTATCCGGCAAAGACACATCGCCCGGACGAAGCTGCACCACACGTTCGCCCGCTTCTTTGTTGGTCAGATCGGCAATGACGGAAAGCTGAGTCGGCGTCAAACCGCGCACCAGATCGCGCGGCCCTCGCACACGAACGCTGACCGTTTGCGTGATTTCACCGCTGATTTCCACATCCTGTCGCTGGCCGCGATATTCCAGCGGCACGTTGAACAGCTTCACGTCGCTGATCGGCTGGCGCGAAACCGTGAACAGCACAACGGCCAGCAAAATCGCCATCAGCATCAACCCTTTGTTTTCAACTTCGATGTGGCGCAACCGATTCCACAATCGGTCGAGCGACAACCAGCGCAGCCAGGAAGAATTCATAGCCTCGATCCCTCCTGAGCTTCTTCGGTTTTGGCGCTATGCGATGCCTGCCGTTCACGTTTGCGAGCCGTCACCAATTCGTCAATTTCGCGTTCACGTTCGCGCTCTTCCAATTCCAGTTCTTCCGATTCCTTGTCGCTGCGCCAGGGTTCCATGGCCTGCTGAATTCTCCGGCGCAATCCGGGGCCGTCCAGATTGCGTTTCAATCGCCCGTCTATGGAAAACGAAATGGAGCCGGTTTCTTCAGAAACGATCACGGCAAAAGCGTCGCTGTCTTCGGTCGCACCGATTGCCGACCGGTGACGTGTTCCCAATTCGCGCGAAATCATCGGATTTTGCGTCAGCGGCAAAAAGCAACACGCCGCCGCCACCCGGTTATTGCTGATGATGACCGCTCCGTCGTGCAGCGTGGTGTTTTTGTTGAAGATCGTCACCAGCAAATCGTAACTGATTCGCGCGTCAAGCCGGATGCCGCTTTCAATCAATGTCTTCAAACCGACTTCGCGTTCGAACACGATCAACGCGCCCAGCTTTTCCGAAGCCAGCGTCGTCGCCGCCAACACAACTTCGTCATACCATTCCTGGCCAAACGGATTTCGAGAGCGTTTTTTCTGCCACGAAAACGGCAATCGAATGTTGTTGCCCAACCGCGTCAACACAGCGCGAATTTCCTGTTGGAACAGGACGATCACTCCGAACCCGACATACACGGCGACGTTACGCAAAACCCATTGCAAAGTGCTCAAGCCCAAATAGCTGGAAACTGCATACAACAACCCGACAAGTAGTAATCCAGCTCCCATTTGAACCGCACGAGTCCCATGCGCCAACCTGAGCAGCTCGTAAATCAGGAAGGCGACCAGCAGAATATCCATGACGTGCCGGAGTTCGACGATTTGCCAAGCCCACAACACATAAGACCACAACTCGTGCATAAGCGAATGACGGCAGGTTTTTCCCCCTGCCCAGGTTTTAGCAATGTGTGATTTCAAGCGAATTGGAAAATCCGCCCTTGCGTAACTGCCAATAATTGAACCTGTTGCATCGGTTCTGAGCACAAAGCATACCACAGAAGTCGAACGATGCCGGGATTCGTCACCTTTTTAGGTTTTAGGGTTTTAGGTCTAAACCGACCGCGTCTTCCTAATTTTTTCCAGGCCATCCTTTTGGTTGTTGCTCAGGAAGAGTTTTGTTAGACTCCGCGCCGTGCGCTAACCCCTTGGCTTTGAATTCGTAAATGCCAATTGCTCAAATTGTTCAAGAGAAGAATTTGTACCAAACAGACTTTGCTGAAACATTATTGTCTGGCGCTAGCGCCCCGTTGCTAGTTGCTCCAACACTCTTCGGCAGCATCGCAAAAGACGATGTACCCGAAGGATGGCAAGAAAGGGATTGAAAATGAAAAGTTTCCGTTTGATCGCAACCTGTCTGGTTGTGATGTTTCTGGTTGTTTGCGTGGGAATTTCGTCACAGGCTCAGGCCTCAACGAAAAAAGCATCCTCCAGCAAGAAGAAAAAAGCTGTCGTCCAAAAAAAATCGTCCGGCAAAACCGTTAGCAAATCCTCCGGAAAAAAAGGCAAAGCCGTTGCCAGCCGCGGCAAAAAAGGGCGTTCGTCACGATACGCGGCAACATCCAATAAACGCCAATCTGGTTCTGCTCGTAGCCTGACCAAAGGTTCCAGTTCCAAGCTGTCCCGTTCGGCTCGCCGACGTCGCGCCCGAGCGTTGTACCTGGCTCAATTGAGAGCGATGCGCGCGCGCGATGCTGCATTGCAGAATCTGACAAATGCCTACATCGAAAAAGACCTGACCGAAGGCGAAGATTTGGAAATTCGCCATATCGTGCTGGATGCCATCAGCGGGCGTTCTGCGACGGTGGTGGTCATGGAGCCAAACACCGGGCGCATCTATACAGTCGTGAATCAGCAAATGGCGTTGCGTTCGCCGGTCAAACCCTGTTCGACGGTGAAAATGATTGTCGGACTGGCGGCGCTCAATCAAAAAGCCATAGAACCGGATGAAGCGGTTCAGATCAGCCGCCGTTCCAGCATGGATTTGACCTACGCGCTGGCCAAATCCAACAACCCGTTCTTTCAGGTCATAGGTCGTTCGATGGGTTATGACCAGGTTATCAGGTATGCCGAAAATTATGGCTTCGGCGAAAAAACCGGTGTCAATTACGCGAACGAAAGCGAAGGATTCATTCCGGAAGAAGGAACGACCTTGATGCCCAGCCACGGCGACGGATTTGGCGTGACGGCCATTCAGTTGTCTGCCTTTACCGCGGCGATTGCCAACGGAGGCAACTTGTACGTTCCGCGTGTGCCGCGTACAGCCGAAGATGCCGCCGATTTCAAACCGGAACTTAAACGCAAGATCGAAATGTCTGCCGAAGATCGCGCCAAAGTATTGCCAGGCATGATCGGAGCCGTGAATTTCGGAACGGCTCGTCCCGCTGCCAATCCCATGTTCCAGGTGGCAGGCAAAACCGGAACCTGCACCGGCAACCGCGACAAGCTGCGGTTGTTCACGTCGTTTTCCAGCGTGGAAAATCCAAAAGTCGTGGTGACGGTGATTACCACCGATTCCAAACTCGGAGGAAACCATGCGACGGCCATCGCCGGAAAAATTTATGCCGGAATCGCTCCGCGATTTTTCCGCGAACGAATAATTCCCGCCGTGGCAACCACGGAAATCGCCTTGTCGGAAATCAACAACCCGTAAGCCTGCAATTTGTCAGAGAAAAACTAGTCACAAAAAAGGCGAGCACAGATGAATGATTCTGTGCTCGCCTTTTTTGCCAATCAGCCGAAAATTCCCTGTTTATTGAAACTGCAAGCCTTTCAATTCAATCGTCACATCCTTCACTTCGGCTTCGGTAATTTTGGACGGAGCGTCAATTTTTATGCTGACGCGCATGGATTCGCCCGGATTGAGCGGGTTTTGCCGGGCGCGCGGAATCGGAGTGCTGGAACGTTCCGAGATGGTGCTGTCTTCCATATCGAACATTTTGCCGACCAGTTCCAGCCCTGTAATCGGGCGGTCTCCTCGATTCGTGATAGTTGCGCGAACTTCTATCTGAAACATCCCGATCAGATTGTCATACGTGCGCTTGTCTTCCGGCTTGATGTCAATTTCCACCCTGCTTTTGTACTCTTCGAATTCGGCGCTTCCTGCGCGCAAGGCATCTTCCAAAGCAGCCGCCTGATGCGGTTTGCTTTTGGCCAGCATGATGATGATCGCCGCCAGCAAAACTACGGCAATTGACCCGCCCAGCAAAATCATTCGCCCGCGTTTTTTGGCAAGCGCCAGTTCCTGGTCTACTTCGTTTTCAAACATGACATTCCTTTCACATTGAACTTTTGTGAATCGCTTATTCGCCGCTGATCACCATTCGATTGACCTTGATGGTGGGAGCGGCGATCTTTCCTCGGAAGCGAAAATCATTGCCGACCATTTCAATGCCTTTCAGCATATCCTTGAAGTTTCCGGCAATCGTCACTTCCTCTACCGGAAAACTCAAGCGACCGTTTTCAATCCACCAGCCGGCGGCTCCGCGCGAATAATCGCCGGTCACTGCGTTGAACCCAAAGCCGATCATTTCGGTGACGTAAAACCCTTCGCTGACCGAAGCAATGATTTCTTCGGGCGTATGGACTCCCGGCTCGACAAAAAAGTTTCCAATCCCGACGCTCGGCGCGCCGGTCAACCCGCGGGCGGCGTTTCCAGTTGAACGCAAATTCAGCTTTCGCGCGGTGTAGGCGTTGAGCAGATAACTTTTCAACACGCCGTTTTCCACCACCACCGTACGCCGCGTGGGCAAACCTTCACCGTCAAACGGACGCGAACCGATTTCGCCCGGCAGGGTTCCGTCGTCCACAATCGTCAGCAACGGCGAAGCGATCTGTTCGCCCAATTGCCCAACCAAAAACGACGACCGGCGAAAAATCGCGCCGCCTTCAACCGCTTCAAAAAAATCACCCAACAAGTCTTCTGTCGCGCCGAATTCGAACACAATCGGAACTTCGGTGGTGGCGACTTTGCGCCCGCCGAGTTTTCTCAGCGCACGACGCGCCGCTTCTCTGCCAATGGTTTCCGGCGAATCCAACGCAGCCAATCTGCGTTTGGTGTCGCCCCAATAACCAACCTGCATCTGTTCGCCTTCTTTAGCCAACGGAACTGTCACCAAATTGCAGTTCGTTCCGGAGTATTCACCAACGAATCCGGCGCTGTTGACCAAAATCGTCCGGCCAATCGTCGTGCTGCAAGCTCCGCCTTCGGAATTGACAATGCGCGGATCGAAGCTGCGTGCGGCAGCTTCGGCGGCACGAGCCATTTCGATTTTGCGTTCAGGAGCCAGTTCGACCACTGCCGGATCAAACAATCCAAGGTCGGAGATCGTAGTCGCCAATTCTTCACGCGCAGGCAACACGGCGGCTTCGTCCACCGAAGTTCGTTTGGCCATCTCGACGGCGTTGGCGATCAATTCTTCGATGCCTTCCGACGAAACATCCGAAGTCGAACACGAAGCCTGTCGCCCTTCGCACAAAACGCGCAAACCCACGCCGCGCGAAGCCGCTTCCTGCAACTTTTCAATTTCGCCAAGCCGAACTTCAACGGAAAATTCAGTGGTTTCGCTCGCGATGGCTTCGGCGTCGGTCGCGCCGCGCTTGATCGCCTGAGCGACGATGTCGGAAAGCAAGTCTGTAGAAATTCGTGTATTCATTGATTCTTCAAAGCGGCAGGATGCGATAGGTATTGATCCACTCAGTTTCGTCACTGCACATAACGATGATTTCAAGTTGGCTGATTGCCTGCTCCAGCGAAAGCTTGCGTGGCACGATGAAAACTCCGGCAACATCGTGACCTACGGCAATTAGATCAGCGATATGATCCGGCATTGTTCGCTTGTCGTGGGTGAAGAGAACCCGGCGCTCGCTTGCTGCCCGGATCAACAAGTCATGGTCATGAAGTTCGTTCCAGCCAGCTTCGTGAGCCGTCAGATAATCAAGGTTGGGGATGCGACGCAGCAACCCGTTCAGAATTTTATGGTCGAAGTCTTGATCCAGCAGAACTCGCAACATTTTGTCACCTATGGGGTCCAGACGCCTTTTTCTTGCACTTCTTTCCAACGTCGCATGAGTCGCTCCCGAATCGCCACTCGGTCTGCCTGATACTGCGGGTTGGCTTCAAGCTGCTCCATAAAAGCAACCTCCGCCTCTTCCTGTTCTTTCAGGTAAACATCCAGTTCTTTTTTATGGCTCAGATAATAGGCAATCACTGAATAGGCCTTTTCCAGAGAGACAGCCGGAAAACGGTTGACGATCTCTTCTGGTATTGCGCCTTGATTGTAATGATAAAGAATCGTATCCAATGAAACACGAGTGCCAGTCACACGGATTGTTCCGTCTTCCCATTTTTCCAAAGGAACTGTTTGAACTGATTCAACTGCAACCATAGCTTTGCCTCCGCGACGGATTATCGCCTGTCAGCCTTTCGTTCCGCCAACCGTCATTTCAGAAATCTTGATCGTAGGCATGCCAACGCCAACCGGAACCGATTGACCGTCTTTGCCGCACGTGCCAACACCTTCATCCAGCGCCAGATCGTTGCCGACGGCGGTGACTTTTGTCAGTGCAACCGGGCCGTTGCCAATCAACGTCGCGCCTTTCACAGGTGAGGTCACTTTGCCGTCTTCGATCAAATACGCTTCGCTGGCGGAAAAGACGAACTTGCCGTTGGTAATGTCCACCTGTCCACCGCCGAATTGCACGGCGTAAAGCCCGCGTTTGACCGAAGCGATGATGTCTTCGGGAGCGTCGTTGCCGCTGAGCATGAAGGTGTTAGTCATTCGCGGCATAGGCAGATGGCGGTAACTTTCGCGGCGACCATTGCCAGTCAGCCGAGCGCCCGTCAGCCGCGAACTCAGCTTGTCTTGCAAATAGCCGCGCAAAATTCCGTTTTCAATTAACACAGTCTGGCCAGTCGGATTGCCTTCGTCGTCCACATTCAGCGAACCACGCCGATTCGGAATCGAACCTTCATCTACAACCGTGCAAAGCTCGCTGGCGACTTTTTGGCCGATCAAGCCGGAAAACGCCGACGTGCCTTTGCGATTGAAATCGGCTTCGAGGCCGTGGCCGACAGCTTCGTGCAGCAGAATTCCCGGCCAACCTGCGCCGAGCACGACTTCCATCGTTCCCGCCGGAGCATCCGTCGCATCAAGTTGGACAATCGCCTGCCGAGCGGCTTCGTTGGCGTAATGTTCGATGATCGCGTCGTTGAAGTAATCAAACCCTATGCGCCCGCCTCCGCCTGAAACGCCGGATTGCAGATTGCCGTCGTCATCGGCGATGCACATCACGCGCGTCCGAGCCAGTGGCTGCACATCGCCGATCAACAAGCCTTCCGAAGTGGCGATCAACACAACTTTGAATTCGTCGGAAAGCCCTGCCTGGACTTCCCGGATGCGCTGGTCATAACCGCGCGCGGTTCGATCAATTTTCTGAAGCAATTCGATCTTGGCTTCCAGCGGCTGATCGCCGAGCAATTGCTTCACCGGATAAAGATCGCGCGTCGCTTTGCCAGCGGTGACGTTGACGGCTCCAACCGAAACGGCGCTGTCGGCGATGCAAGCGGCAGTGACAGCCGCTTTGCGAATGGCATCAACCGAAATTTCGTCGCAATACGCAAAGCCGGTTCGTTCGCCGGAAATCACGCGAACGCCTACGCCCTGACGAACAGCACGATTGGCCGATTTGATGATCTGCTCTTCCATGCTGAGGTTGTTCAGCACGTTGTATTCAAAATACAAATCGGCGTAATCGCCGCCTTTCGATAACGCCGCACCCAGCAGCGATTCGATCTGCGAAGTAGTGATATTGAATTTGTCAGTGAAAAACTTGATTGGTTCGATCATAACTGTTCTTGAATTCTTGTTACTGCCCTAGGGAGCTTCTGCTTATTGACACGGTTTCAGTTCTTCCAGTTTGGGAAAGCTGATTGACATTGGCTGGGTCGTGATTCCTTCCGCCCACAAATAACCGTGCTTTTTCCATCTGGCACGTAATTCATCAATGCTATTTGCTTTATGCAAAGTACCATCTTGTGTCCAAATTCCCAGAGTCAAAAACTGAGTGCCAGTTGAAAGTAAGTTGTACTTGGTGACTTCACTCACTAATAGCAGCGTCTGCGTTTTATTTTCGTATGTTGCACCAGGTTGTAAAGTGACAAATGCCTTACTTGGGATTTCCCCATTCTCTTTTCTTGGGTTTTCTGAAAAGACCATATGGGTGAAAGTGGAGTAGGAAACATTGTTTTTGGCGTTGACATTTTCTTCAGTTGTCCAGATTCTTTGGCTGCTGACCGTTCCACTGCCTTTGTCCAGAATTACGGGGTATTGCCCTGTGTTGGTGTACTTAATCTTTAACTCCCAGTCTGCTCTAACAGCCCAAGTTTTCCTGCCCTGCAAATCAGTGCCGGATTCGTCTATGCAAATTTTTTGTTCTGCAATAGACGTTGTCGCCTCCATTTCTACACCCAATTCTTTTCGCACCCCCGCTGATTGGCCAGAAACGCAAACTGTTAAGGTGATTAACAGGAAAAAGAGTCCCAACTTTCTCATAGAGTACCTCTACTCTCTTTCGCCCAAATGAAGCGCCGCAATGCCCGCCGACAAATTGTGATAGCGGACGTTGACGAAACCCGCCGAGTGCATCATCTCCGCCAGCCGTTTTTGGTCGGGGAAGTTGCTGACCGATTTCGGCAAATAGGTGTAGGCGACCGACGAACCGGAAATCAGCGCGCCGATGCGCGGCAGAATGTTATGGAAATAGAACTCGAAGGCCTGGCGAAAAACGGGGATGACGGGACGCGAAAATTCCAGAATCGCGGCGCGCCCGCCCGGTTTCAGCACACGATAAATTTCGGCCAGTCCGGTTTCGACGCTTTCAAGATTGCGAAGCCCGAAGGCGTTCGTCACTGCGTCGAAGCTCTCATCGCCAAACGGCAAATGCAACGCATCGCCTTCGGCCAGTCGAGCCTTGCCGGCTTGGCGAGCCGCCAGTTTTTCGTTGCCGATGACCAGCATTGGATGGCAGAAATCGCAGCCGATGACGCGCGCGTGTTTTTCCAGTTCCAGCGTCAAATCAGCCGTGCCACAGCACAAATCCAGCGCAATGGCATTGGGGCGCTGCAACACGTCCATCAGTTTTTTGACTGTGAAGCGGCGCCAGATTTTATCAATGTTGACCGAAAGCAAATGGTTCAGCCGGTCATAGCTGGGCGCAATGTCGGCAAACATGGCCTGCACTGCGCCATGTTTGCCGGAAGCGTTGAATTCGGGATTGGGTTGCGGAAGAGGAGAACTTTTCACAGGCCGGTTTTGCCAGAGTTAAAAGCTTCATTGACTTTGCCGACAACGACGACGGTCAGCGCGTTGGCGTCGAGCAATCGTTTGGCGACGCGTTGCACCTCGGCGGCGGAAATCGCTTCGATCTTTTTGCCTATTTCGACTGGCAGATTGCGCGGCAACAGATACATTTCGATGTCGCGCAAATTGTGTTCAATCGGGCGAGCAGCCACGTCATTGACCAGCGCCGATTTCGCTTCGGCCAGTTCGTTGGCCGAAACCGGCGCGCCCACCAGTAATGTGAATGCTTCGCTGGCTCGACGCGAAAACTCCTGCGCCTTGTCCGCTGCAACTGAAGCCGAGTAATAAAACGGCCCGGCCAGAATTCGTTGCGCCGATTTGACGTTCAAATTCGTTGCGCCGGATTCGTTCCTGAGCCGATTGCTGACGATGCGAGCAACCACTTCCGTGGTCAGAAAATCCGCGTCGGTATGTTTGACGCCGATCAATCCACCGCGCAATTCGACATTGGCGGCTTCGGGCAATTCCACCTTGACCACGCGCAACTGAGCGGTTTGCGGCGGTTGGCGAAACGTCGCCGGAACGATCTGGCCTTTGACCCAACCGCCGAACAACAGTTTGAACACCTGCATGACGCGGTCGTGAGCGATGTTGCCGACCACCACTGCCGAAGCATTGTTGGCGAGGTAAAACCGACGAAAGAAATCGTAAGCATCGCCCTGGTTGATTGCGCGCAGCGTTTTTTCATCGCCGAGCGTGTTGTTGCCGTAGGGGTGATCGCCGTAAATCGCTTCCAGAAACGCGGCGTCGGCTTGTTCAGCGGCGGTCAGTTTGACAGCTTTGACTTTGGCAATCTGGGATTCCTGTGCGACTTTGAATGCGTCAGGTCTGACGTTTTCAACCACCAACAAGCGCGCGACGATTTCCATCGCCGGCCCGAAACTGCTGGTCGGAGCTTCCAGACGCAGCCAGGTAGTATCCGACGTGACTCCCCAATCCACCTTCGCGCTCAGCGATTCCAATTCTTCTTTGGCGCGCGGGTTGACAATCATCAGCGATTCCAGCGTCAACGCCGCCAGACCGGTTTTGTCCGCCAGATCGAACATAGAGCCGGCGCGAATGACCAGATCGCATTTGACGACCGCATCGTTTTGGCGGTCGAGCGTAATGATCTGCAATCCGTTGAGCAGATTGTCGCGTCGCACACTGCTGTACGGCGTGACCTGCGTTGGTTCGGGCGCATCCGGATTCGATTTGTCTTTCTTTTGGGCGAGCGCGACCAGAGGAACCAGCGCACAGCACATGACCAGAATGAAAAGCTTTGATAATCGCATCATTATTGTCTCGATTGAGTTTCGGATTTCTTCGGACGAAAAGTGTAGCCGCCGCTTCGTGCGACCGTCAACCAGAGGTTCCGGCGGCTATCTGCGCGGCGGCGAAAGTTGAACGGTTGGGCTGAGAGTTTTTTGCGAAGGATGTTTTCAGAATCGCCCTTTTCACCGCAGAGGCGCGGAGACTGCAAAGTTCGCACAGAGTCTTTCAAAATTCTCTGCGAATTCTCTGTGTTCTCCGCGCCTCTGCGGTGAAACAAATTTTTCTGAGTCAGCCCAGACGGCCTGCCTGGCAATTTCATCAGGCAGGCAACAAACCTTTGATTTCGCGGACTACTTTTTCGACTTCTTCCTGATCGGCCAATGCGATCATAAAGAACTTGTAGCCTTCGCTGATGCAGACCACGCCGTTGGCGAAAAACCAGATGCCGTTCAACAGCGGATTGCCACCCAGAATCAAACTGACCGGAAAGCCAGTGACTGTCGCGCCGGAAAATGCCGCGCCAATCATCGAAGCGCCCGCCGCAACGCTGAAAGCACCGAGCAACGGCGCTCCGACGTATTTCGTCAGGTTGCGTTGAAACTCCACTCGCCCGCGTTCGGCTTCATCGAGCTTGCCTTCTGCGAGAAGCTTTTCCTGCTCTTTCAAATACTCGTTGTATTTTTCGGTCAACTTGCGAATGCCGACAATTGGCATGGCGCTGTTGAAAAACCAGTTCCCGGCTCCGCCTGCGCCCAGAATCGTTGCGCCGAGTTCCGGCAACGCCGACCCGATTCGCGTCCCGGCAATCATCGAAAACGAAACGACGGCGGTTTTGCCGGGATTTTCCCTGATCCAGACTCGCGCCTTTTCGTAACCGCTCATCGCCGCTTCAGCCATGCGCGCTCCGGCAGTTCCGGTGTTGTAAGCGTTTTCGGCGCGCTGATAAAACGTCCTGGCCGAGCCGAAGACATCGCTGACGACTTCTTCGGCATTTTTTGAAAACTGCTCGGCTCCGGCCTGGGCGACGGTTGCGCCCTGTTTGATCGTGTCTTCGGCTTTCGCTGCTGCGTCGCGCAAACTGTCTGTGACTTTCAAATCCTCATCGAACTTGTTGAATTGTTCGCGCGCGGTGGTCGCAGCTTGATTGGCAGTCTGGTTGAACGAATCCGTCGCCTTGCGCGCAACTTCTCCGGCGCTGTTCACGCCCTGCTCGAATTTGTTTTTCAAATCGAACTTTTCATCAAGCTCTTGCGCAGTGCGCTTCGCCGCGTCGCGCAATTGATCGAAAATACTGTTGGCCATTTCACTTCCCTCCACTGATTTGTTGAATGCCGATGATTCCGGCAATGGAGCTTACGTCCAGTCAAAGTGATTGGTTCAGAGTGATTTATTGGCGCTTTTGTTTTGGGTCCAGCCATTCGCGCAAACCGTCACCGACGAAGTTGAACGCCATCACCGTCAGCATCACCGCCAATCCCGGAAAAATCAGCAAGTGCGGAGCGACGCGCAAAAAACTGCGGGCGTCGTTCAACATCACGCCCCAACTGGAAGTCGGCGGCTGCACTCCCAGACCGAGAAAACTCAGACTGGCTTCGGACAACACCGCACCAGCCATTCCCAAACTGGCCTGGACAATCAACGGCTGAATCGCGTTCGGCAGCACGTGGCGAAAGATAATGCGGAAATCGCTGGCTCCTAACGCGCGTGCAGCAGTGACGAAATCGTATTCGCGGACTTTCAAAACCTGGCCGCGCATCAATCGCGCATACCCGACCCAGCCGATGACCGACAGAGCCAGAATCAAATTGCGAATGCTCGGACCCAGAAACGCGACCATCGCAATCGCCAGCAGAATGCTGGGAAATGACAAAAAGACGTTGAACAAAAATCCTGAAAAGAAGCGATCCACCCAGCCGCCATAAAACCCGGAAATCGAACCGATAATCATTCCGATGAATGCCGAAATCAGAACTACGGTCACACCTACTTGCATGGAAATGCGCGCACCAAACATAACGCGCGACAGCACATCGCGCCCCAGGTCATCCACCCCGAATGGATGGCTGGCCGATGGCTTTAATCGGTCTTCCAGCGGCGCATCGGCAGCAAACTGCTTTTGCTCCGTCGGGCTGTGTGGAGCGAGCAGCGGTGCAAAAATCGCCACGAAGAAAAACAGCGCGATGATAACGGTTCCTATTTTGCCAAGACGATTCATAAATAAGAGTCGAGAGTCGGCTATAAAAAAGACAACCAACCATCGTTTATTCGACTTTGATTCGCGGATCCAGCAGCCGGTACGCGAAATCGGTAATCAGGTTGGCGATGATGTAAGTCAGCGCGATCATCAAAATGCAGCCTTGCACCATTGGGTAATCGCGCGAATTGATCGAATCAATCGTCAATCGCCCAAGTCCCGGCCAACTGAAAATCATTTCGGTGATGATCGCTCCGGCCAGCAACACGCCAAACTGCAATCCTATGACGGTGACAACTGGAATCAATCCGTTTTTCAACACGTGTTTGTAAATCACATGCCGTTCGCTCAAACCTTTGGCGCGCGCGGTGCGAACGTAATCTTCGTTGAGTTCTTCGATGACGCTGGAACGAACCATGCGCGTCAGAATCGCCGCCAATGGCGCTCCGAGCGTGACGGCGGGCAGGATCAAATACTCGAACCCGTATCTGCCGGAAACCGGCAACCAGTCGAGTTTGATGGCGAAAAGCAGAATCATCAGCGGGCCGAGCACAAAACCCGGCGTGCTGATGCCAAGCAGAGCAACGACGGAAGCGATGTTGTCGCGCAGCTTGCCTTGATTGCGACCGGCGCTGACTCCCAGCGGAATGGCAATGGAAATCGCCACGATCAATCCGGCAATTGCCAGTTCAATTGTTGCCGGATAACGCGACAAGATTTTCTCGAAAACCTTGTCGGAAGGATTCACCAGACTGACGCCCAAATCGCCTTGCAGGACGCCGCGCCAGTAATTGACGTATTGGCCGGTGAGCGGCAGATCGAGTCCGAGTTTGTGTTTGAGTTCGGCGACTTGCTGTTCGGTGGCGTTTTCGCCAAGCGAATTGCGAACCGGATCGCCCGGCACAATGTGTATCAACAGAAAAACCAGCGTCACCACCGCCCACACAACGGGCAACACCACCAACAACCGTTTGGCCAGCAAAACCAGAATGTTCAGCATGCGGCGGATGATAGCAGAGGAATTTCGAGTATGGGAATTGAGTCAGCGCATTGCGCTGACTCAATCAGCATCAGGCAGAATCAGGCAAAAGCAGTTTGAGGAAATTCGTCAGCGGTTTCGGCATCTGGTTCGGCAAAACTGATGGCGCCGATCCAGGTGGGCAAATCCGTTTCGGTGGCGACGTACTGGCTGATGATCCAGGCTTCTGGTTCATCGGGAGCAATAGCAGCTCCGTTAAAATTGCTCCATTGGCAAAACGCCGAAGCTGGGCTGTGCATCAACAATTCGCTCGGTTGCAACATGCCGGATTCATCAGCGGCGCGGCGACCGGTAAAGCAAATCGAAGGCGTTTCGTATTCGCTGACCCGATTGAAGACCATCATCATGTTCGCTTCGCCGTCCACCATGATCGCCGGGCAGAAATAATGCCGTCGAGGCGCGCCATAAACTCCCTGCTGAACGACGCAACCGGCTCGCGGATTTATCTGCACCCAATGAATCGCCGATGTGTTGGCGGCATCGCCCCAGTTGGCGGCGACGGTGTGAGCCGCCCACAACAATCCGTGACGAAAAACTACATTGACTAATCGAGCGTCGCCAATTCCAATTTCAATTCCTGTCGAATGCTGGTGAGCGTCCGGTGGCAGATGATATTCCGCCGACGGAACGAATCGCCGCGTCAAGACCGGAGCCTGTCGCATGTGTTGAGTCAACGTCCACTGAGTAAATCCCTGCCCGCTGGAAATGGAATTGAGCAGATACTGCGCTCCGGCAGCTCGCAGATTCACCGCCGGTTGAACACCAAATGCCGATGTGCCGTCGGCGTTCCGAAGCTGCCAGAAATCCCAGCCATGCACCACACTGCCGATTTCAATTTCGCGCAAGTTCAGGACACGCAATTTTGAATAAACGAATTCTCCCTGTCCGCTGAACATATTCGCCGTCAGACACAGCAACGAATTATCCACCGCCAATCCCAGGCTGTCCGGCCAGTAGGCGGTTTTTAGCAATCCATCGTACCCGGCATCCAACGCCCAGATTCGCCAATCTCCGAGCGGATTTTCAGTTTTGGAATATGCCAGCAAAAACCATGATCGTTGCGAATCGAAACTCCTCGCGCAGGCCGCCATGACCCAGCCCCCGTGAAACTGATCGTAAAGCACCTTCGGGTTGTAAATAATCGCGTCCTCGACCAGCCGTGAAAACACGTCGGCCAGCGTTCGCCGCAACAATTGCGCGCCGAACTTGTCAAACACGGCAAACGTCGCGTTGACCGCAGCCAGGACGTGATTCGGTCCAACAGCAATCTGGCAATCAGGAGGCGTCCAATTGGCGTCGTCCAATCCGGCAAAACCAGCCACCAGACCGAGCGACGAAACGCCGTCTGGTTCGTCAGCGACTTGAGAATCGAATTGCAGCAGCTCCGCCGGATAAGCCGGAGCTGGATTGGTCAGAGCCTTGAATTTGAGTTTGGAAAAACTTGCGAGGCCGACTTCACGACCGTGCGGAACCTGATGGGGCGTCATCAGACGGTTTTCCCGCTTGGCTTTCAGCTCGCTGAAATTGACCACAACTCCCCTGGACGAAGGCAGAGTTCGCATCCCCTTCGCCTCCGGAGTGTTGATGATCTCCTGGTGTTCAAAAATCCTTCCCATGTTTGTCTCCTACTGACGGTAAGTGTGGGGAGTCCAGCAGGGGGTCGGACAAGGAAGCCGCCAAAAGCTCGCAGTTTCCCAGTCGCTGATTTACAAAAAATAAAACGTCGTGCTGACAGAAAGCTCTGAAAAAGGGCACAACGAGGTCCATCCAGTGGATTTGCGAGGAGCAGAGCAATCCTGTTGGCGTTTTATTTATCTGCGGATTGTTTTCAGTGAACTGTTGAATGAATTTGAATGAAATGTATGTTGAAGGACGACCGCAATCATAAATACCGGCGGAGTGTTGTCAAGCTGACGGCTGTCGAGGCTTTGTAATATTTCCATCAAGGAATTTTCGTCACTTGATTGCTTCAGTCCTCAATCGTTGACACGCCTTACACCAAATGGCGACTCTGTTGACACCGAAGCGAGTAATAATTGCTCTGCTCTGGCAGATTTTACTTCACTCAGCTTTCGTCTTTCCCAGAAGTCCAAACAAAATCGGTTTCCGTATTATCTCGTTGCAAGGCTGTTAATTAAGCGTCGTTCTGTGATGGCATCAGGAATTTTTTCTGGCTTGAAAAGCATACCGAACTTGCGCGAGCAACTTATGGCATTGAGGTTGCGTCAGAGGCAGCGTTCAATCAAGAAGTTTTGAGAAAGAGTTTGAGTTTTTTCGTGTTGTATTCTTGCAGGAGTCGGAAATCTGAAAGGGAGGCAAAGAACATGATCAAGAAAACCAGCGAACTGAACCTGACAACCGGCGCAGAGGAAATCATCGCCGTCAACAACTCGGTTGAATCGAGTCCGCAAGTTGAAAGCCCGGGGCTTCCGATTGCGGAATTGCAGCAGCAGGCCAAAGTCAATTCGATCATTCACGAATGGTTGACAGACATGTGGTTGCTGACTACCGGCGAAGAAATGGACGATGAATTTCTGGCCACCAATAAACACAATGGCCGCCCACTGGCTATTTTTTGCGGCGGTCAAATGCGATTGATGGAATCACGGCCACTGACTATTGACGCCTTGCGAGCCGTCGGCATCGAAATGCAGTAAGTTTCCAGTAAAAGAAAAACATAAGGGCTGAGAAGTTCGAACTTCTCAGCCCTTATGTTTTTTGCAGTCGAATCCTCATTTCGCCAGCGAACGAACATAAGCCACCATCTGCCAAATCTCTTCGTCCGAAACCTTTTTAGTTGGCGGCATGGTTTGTTTGCCGTCTTTTTTGACGCCATGTTTGATCGCCAGAAAGATCGCGCCATCCGCGTCTTCAGCCACTTTTCCCGAAGTCAGGTCAGGCGGTTTGGCCAGCAAAGAATCATCACCGGATTTGCCGTCGTCTCCGTGACACAGCGAACAGTTCACCGCGTAAAGCGTCTTTCCTGCCACCGCTGCCGCCGTCAGGTCTGTCAACGGATTGTTCGTGCTTTCCGTGACCACAGTCGGCAGCGCAGGCGACGAAGAAGGAGTTGAACAAGCCGCCAAACCCAGTATCAGCCAACAACTCAGCAGCGCCCATACAGGCTTTGCCGCTGTTCGAATTTCGCTACAAAACGTCTTCATAAACTCGTTTCTCCAAAGAATGAAGGCTGAAACCACAGCCGAATCAGGCTCGCTTTTCATACATCAATCGCTATGCGATGATGCGTGGCGAATTGACGAAGATCAATCAGTTGCCTCGCCTGAATCGTCCGTTGATTCCGTTTTTGCTCCCCCATTGCGATGAACTTTTTGTTTGCCCGAACATTGTTGAATGGGTTGAGGTAGAAATCTCATGCGTTGTCCAAGCTGTCAAAACGACATTCCCGACAATCAGTTTTATTGCCCGATTTGCCGCGCTTCGGTCTACACATACGTCCCGGAAAGTACGCAAAAGAAAGGCGGCAGGCTGGAACGAGCTGGCAGGCGATTGCTCGATCTCTTGATTCTTGTTGTCCTCGTTGGAGCGGCTGTCCTGTTGGCTCGGCAAATCAAATGGAATGAATTGCTGGGAATCGCCAAGCCTCCTGCCGAAAACACCTCGCCGGCCAAAACCGAACGCAATTCGGGTAAACAAAACCAGAATTCCACAAACACTCAAAAAAGAAATGAAGCTCCGGCTTCTTCATCCGAATTGGAAAGCGCCAAAGAGACCCAACCAAAATCCGAAGACTCGCCCGCCACAACCACCGAATCCAAAACGACTCCAAAACCTACTGCGACTCCGAAGTCCGACAAAACCGGGCAATAAGCTTACGAATTTCCTTCGTGTTCGAATTGGCGCGTCGGGTCTTCGATGATGCTCTGATAAGGCGCAGCTTCGTTCAAGGCTCTGTTTGTCGTTCCTCGTTGAATCGGCGGCGGCGTATATGAAACCGGCGGCGCCTGGATAACAGGTTTTTCAACTTTCACCGTGGGTTTGATCAAACCGATCAAGTATCGGCAAATCATCACCAGCGAAATAAATCCGCCGACAGCAAAAGCAAACGGGAGAGGTGTGTGTATGCTGTCACCTTCCGCCAGTTCATTCGTGCCGACCGAGATCGCAATAAACCCGATGATGCTTAACAGCGCGACAGTAACAAACACCAGGTTCGGCGAAACCGAAGGCACAGACACTGTATTCATCTCGGAAATGATTTCGCGGGCGCGATCAATCGCCAGCAGATTGGTTCCGCATCGAGTGCAAAACTTTTGACCTTTTGAATTTTCAGTTCCGCAATTTGGGCAAAACATGAGGTTGTTTCCTTTTCAGTTCAAAAACGTCAGCCGCGTCCGATGTAAGGCTGGCCAATCGGCAGCACAATCGCTTCCAGCATGTTCACATTCGGCGGCAGCGTCGCCATCGCAACGGCAGCGTGGGCTATATCGTCGGCAGTCATAACGGGTTCGCCATTGATACGACGAGCTTCAGCCAAGGTTTCAACGTCTACGTTGCCCGGATGCAAACAGCCGCAGGTGATACCGAATTCGCGGCCTTCGAGCGCAGTGACCTGCGTCAAGCCCCACAAGCCGTGTTTGCTGGCGCTGTACGCCGCGGAGTTTGGCCGGACTCTTTGCGCCGAAATCGAACCGACATTGATGATGCGACCTTGGCGCTGAGCCTTCATGATTCGCATGGCTTCGCGCGTGCAGAGAAACGGCCCACGCAGATTCGTTGCCATCACACGATCCCAAGCCTCGACCGACAATTCATCCAACGGGCCGCCGTCAAAAATTCCCGCGTTGTTGACCAGAATGTCCAACCGCCCGAACCGTTCTATTGTCTGTCGAAAAACTTCGCGCACCTGAGTTTCATCGGTGACATCGGCTTGCACGACCAGAACTTCAACACCCTCTTTGGCCAAAGCTTCCGCGCTCTGATTCAGCCGTTCGATATTGCGAGAACTCAGCGCCAGATTCGCAGCCTCGGCGGCAAAAGCCCTGGCAATTCCATGTCCAATGCCCCGGCTGGCTCCGGTGATAAGCGCGACTTTTCCTTGAAGAGCTTTCATTGTCGTCACCGTTCCGCTTTCATTTCTTCCCGAATGAGTTTGGAAATCGGATTCCACGGGCGAAGTTGCGAGACAAAATCCAGCGTCTGTTCGACGCCTTTTTCCCGAATCAGTTTTTGTAACTCGGCGGCTTGCGGATCGCCTTCCTGCGCGAAACTGAGCGCGGCGGCGCAGCCTTGAATCAAATAGGTCGGTTCGATGCTGTACCGATACGCCAGCTTGGCCGGGCCGATCAATCGGTCGTCGGCTTGCAGTTTGCGAACCGGGTCGCGGCCTACGCGGGCGATGGTGTCCATCAACGCGGCGTTGGAAAAACTGGCCAGGATGTCATTGATCAAATTGCCGTAATGCAGCGTTCGTCCATGTTTGGAATGCAGCGCTCGTTGCGCTTCGAGCATGGCGCCGACGACGGCTCGGTTGATGGCTTCGTCGTTCATCGCTTCATGAATGTACTTGTAGCCTTTTTGATAACCGATATAAGCGCAGGCGGCGTGGCCGCAGTTCAAAATGTAGAGCTTCTCTTCGATGCTGGCGGGAAAATTGTCCACGCCTTTGAACGGCGGCAGCGGGTCGAAATCGCCTTTGATCTGCAAGGTGTCGAACAGCACATCGCCCATCGCGTCGGCGGTGATGACCTGTCGCCCGCGTTCGTCCGTTTCCTGAGCCGACACGATGCGATCTGAAATCGCCGCGTTGAATCCCACCCAATCCTCCACCGCCTGAGCGAATTGAAATGGAATGTTGGCGAAGACCAGTCGCTCCAGTTGCGAACCGGCGTTTTTCAGGTTTTCGCAGCAGAACACATCCAACGGACGCCGCACATCCGAACGAGCGCGATACAAAATCGCTTCGCTCAACACGGTGGAAATTTCCGGCAGATTGTCCGGGCGAACAGAAGTGTAAATTTGATCGGCGGCGGCGACTTCACGGGCAAAGTCTTCGCCGGGCATGACCACTGCGCGAACGCCTCGAACTTCGACGGTGGTTTCAACCGCACCTTTGGTCGCCACGTCATACCCAAGCTGGTTGATCGAATTGACGATGTTTTCTCGGCGCGCGGCGAAGACGACTTCGTGCCCCTGCATAGCCAACGCCACGCCCAACGCGCCAAGCCCGACTCTTCCTGCTCCGATAATAATGACCCGCATTCTTAAGCTCCGAAATTCCTCCCACGAAGTCACACGAAGAAAACACGAAGACCTTCGACAGGATGAACATGATTTTTTTCCAGGATTAACAGAATCAGGAATCAATCGTGTGAATCCTGAAAAACAACTGCGTGAATCCTGTTTGGCTTTTCTTCGTGAAACCTTCGTGTGGGTTCGTGGGAGAAGAAAGCTATCGCAACAATGCCTCGACTTTTGCCAGCAACTCTTCAAACACCAGATTGCGCTTGCTCAGAAAATCGTCTGCGCCGGATTGCAGCGCTTCGATTTTGTCTTCGATGCCCTGCCGCCCGCCGAGCAAGATCACCGGCGTTTCGCGCTTGGCTTTTCGCAATTCGCGGCACACGTCAAAGCCGGATTTGTGTTCCAGCAACGCATCCAGCAGCAACAATTGATAAGGTTGAGTCGGAACCGTGGCGCGTTCAAACGCTTCGCGGCCATCCTGCGCGCGTTCGACCAGGTAATTTTCGACTTCCAGTCCGCGCTGCAAAATCGCCGCCAGCTCTTTGTTGGCAACGGCCACCAGCACACGCTGCACGCTGGGCAACATCATGGTGTTCAATCCGCCGGTCAACGCCTGATGCGCCATGGTCAATGGAGCCGTGCCGCCCATTGCAGGCAACACCGCCGTCATTGCCGGTTGCACTTCCGACAACGTCGCCGTCGCCAGCTTGGCTTCGACGCGACGCGCTTCGACCATTGCACCGAGCTTGGCAAAGGCCGCGCGAGCTTCTTCCAGATGCGCGCGCGCCGATTCCGGTCGCCGTTGCAGCAATCGCAATTCACCTATCGCCGCGTGGCACAACGCCGTGCGAAACGGATCGTGGATGGTTTGGAAGATCGAAAGGCTCTGGCTGAATGCGCGGTTGGCTTCGTTGAATTCGTTGGCGACGATATGAATCTGGCCGCGCGTAAACAACGCACGCGCCATCAAATTCAACGCCGGATCGAGCGACGTGGCGGCTTCGGCGGTTTCCAGTTGCTGCCGTGCTTTGTCGAATTCGTGGCTTTCGGTATACGCCAGTGCCAGTTCAAACCCGATCAAAACCTGCTCTTCGATGGCGCCGCGTTCGCGCGCAACTGCCAAACCTTTTTCAAAGGCTTCGATGGCCAGCGCCGGTTCGTGATCGGCCAGCAGCACTCGACCCAATATTCGTTGCGTGCGCGCGTAAACCGTGTTGCCGTGCAGTTGCACCGCCTGTTGCACAGCGGCTTCGGCGGCGGCGACGTATCCTTGCAGCAATTTCAATTCTGCCAGATCGGTCAGGGCGACGGCTTCGGCTTTGGCCAGTTTGCGTTCGCGCGCCAGCCGCAATCGTTCGTCCAGCAATTTTTCCATCGCGCGCCACGACCCCAGTCGGGCCAGCACGCGCGACAAACTGCTGTAACCTTTCAGCAACAAGCGCACGTTGCCGGTGGCGGCGATTTGCCGAATCGCTTCTTGATACACCGGCACGGCTTCTTTCAACCGTCCTTCGGTGTAAAGCACCAAACCTTCCTGCAATTGAATGCGGCCTTCGAGCAGAGCGTCGCCAGCTTCTTCGGCCAAACGAGCGGCGCGCGCCCAGTTGTATCGCGCGCCTTCAAAATCGCCTTCCTTCCAATCCGCCTTGCCGACCAGATGATGCGCTTCGGCTTGCCAACGAATGTTCCCCGCTCGCCGCGCGGCCAGCAACGCGCGATGCAATTGATCGCGCGCCGCCAACAAATCTCCGCCGTTGACCAAGGCTCGCCCAAACGCAGCGTGTGCGGCGGCCAATCCTGCGTCATCGTGTTTGTCGGCGTCGGCTTGCTGGTAGAAATTCAAACTGCGTTTCAATGCTTCAATCGCCAGGTCAATCTGTTTGCTTTCCAGATACACTCGGCCAAGCCACAGCAAGACGCTGGCCCGAAACGGCGCAGGCAACGGAACCAGATTCGCCGTGTCAGTGTATTTGGCCAGCAATTCCAACGCCCGGTCGTGTTCGCCTTTGTTCAAATGCGATTCGACCAGCAATTGCCGAACGCTGGCTTCTTCGCACACATCCCCAGGCGAATTCAGCCGATCAGACAACGAAGCCATCAATCCGGCGGTCGTGTTTCGCGGATGCGTGGCCAGCGAAACAATTTCGCCGCTTTCGTTTTCTATCAGCCGAAACGTCAGTTCAGGCCCATTGCTGCCGAAGCGAATGACATCGGCATCGGCCAATACCTGTTCTGAGATTCGCGCGTTGTTGACGAAACTGCCGTTGGTCGAACCCAGATCGCGCAACAAAAAATCGTCGCCGACGCGGATGATTTCTGCCTGCGCGCGCGACACAACCGACACTGGCAGACACAACGAATTTTCCGGTCCTCGGCCAACTGTGAATCGCTGCGCTTCGAGTGGCACACGCCGAACTTCGTTGTTGAATGTCAGATGAATCTCCCCACGAATGTTCATCCTGTTGTCTCCTCAAGTTTCTGCAAACGGCGCAAAGTATACACACCATCAGCAACTAAGCCGACATTTTTCTTGACCGACTCCATCTCGCGGTTATAATCGCCGCGCTGTACCAATCGCCAGGTATGTTCCCCGTAGACCCGCGATCCGCTTGATTGAATTGGCTGCCGAATCACCTGCCGCAGTCCACCTTGAGGAATCTTGAATGTCATCACCATTGCAGATTGGAATTCTTGCCGAAGCTCGTTATCTGGCACAAAGTCAACCAACCGGACTCAGCAACGAACTTCAGGCACAAGGCCACAGCGTTTCCATCCTCGATCCGCAACAGGCGTTTTATCGAATGGGCGACGATCAATGGTTTGCCGGATTGGATGTCATCGTCGGACGTGGACGAAGCTGGGCGCTGCTCGGTTTGCTCAACTGGGCGGAACGCGGCGGCTGTCTGACCATCAATCGCCAGGCAGCGATTTCCGCCGTCCACAACAAAGCCCAAATGTCCATCGCACTGGCCGCCAGCGGGTTGCCGATCCCCGAAACCTACTTCGCCACGATTGAACAGCTTGCCAAAGAAATTCCCGCCGAAAATTACCCGATCATTTTGAAACCGATTTTTGGCGATAACTCGCGCGGATTGCTGGTCGTCAATTCGGCAGCGGAATTGGCCACGATTGATTGGCCGGAACCCGTAGCACTGGCGCAGCGATATTTCAAAACCGATGGCTACGACCTGAAGCTATACGGCATAGGCGATCAAATCTGGGCTGTCAGAAAAGTCTCTCCGTTCAACGCCACCGCCGACATGGACAAATCCAAAGAAGGTTTGGCCGAAATCACGCCGGAATTGACGAAGCTTGGTCGCCGTTGCGGGCAATTGTTCGGCCTGGATTTGTTCGGCGTAGATTGCATCGAAACCGACGACGGCGTGCTGATCATCGAAATCAACGATTACCCGAATTACACCAATGTGCCCGCGGCCAACGAACGACTGGCGGAATACGTTATCCAACAAGCAACGAAGAAGGAGTAGACAGGATTCACAAGATTGAACAGGATTTATCGTGAACTGATCGAATCGGTTTTCATTCTGTTGAATCCTGAAAATCCTGTCTAAAAAACGAATGAAGATCGGCGTCATTACCAAACGCGAAAAAGCCACCAAGACCGGTTCGGTCATGCAGGAAACGATTGGCCTGCTGACCGAACGCGGCATCGTCGTTGAACAGATTTATCCCGACAACGAAGCGATCAACATCGCCGAAGTCAAAGCCGGTTGCGATTTGTACTTGCTGAAATCCGGAACCGAAACCGCGCTGAGCCTGGCCGGTGTGCTGCATGCCGCCGGAGCCAAAATACTGAATCCTTACCCGACCGTCGTCGCCATGCGCGACAAGATTATTTCCACCAAGCTGTTGCTCGACGCCGGAGCGCCATTGCCGGAAACCTTTTTTACAGCACACGCCGGCCTTCTGGCTGATGCGCTGAAAGACGGCCCGCTGGTCGTCAAACCCTTCTGGGCCGCGTCGCAGGGGCGAGGCGTGCAAATCATTCATTCCGACGACGAACTGGAAGGCGTAACCAGCGATGAAGGATTGTTCTTTGCCCAGCGGTATCACAAACCGGACGGACGCGATTACAAACTTTACGTCATCGGCAAACAAGTCTTCGGAGTCCGCCGCGTCTGGCCGCCAAAGACACTGGAAGACAAGCTCGGCGAACCGTTCGAGGTCAGCGGCGAAATGAAAGAAATTGCGTTGAAGTGTGGACAAGCGTTCGGCGTAGGGCTTTACGGAGTGGACGTGATTACCAGCAAAGGCAAACCCTTCGTTGTGGACATCAACACGTTTCCAGGATTTAAGGGAGTGGCGAACGCAGCGGAGTTGTTGGCGGATTTTATTTTGGGCGCGGGAGCCAAGTGATTAAGTTTACATATTCTTCGGCTTCTGATGCGCCCCAGATAAGAGCCAATTCTTCAATTGCGATTCTGATTGGCAGTTCCTGTGGAATCAATATGAGGCCTGGGCTGTCCTGGTTGGAAATGAAATTGGCAAAATGCACAGGCATCGTGCCGACATCGTGCGAAACCAGAATCCGTCCCTCGTGCGTGGCGAATTCCAGAACTTGTTCGTCTGGCAAGCCTTCAAATCCGGCTTCGTGTCCGCCCTGAAAATTCATAGATGGATAACGGTTACGCAAACCGCGCACGATCTTTTTGTTGAAATCATAATCGGCTTGAAAGCGAATTTGCATTGAATGTTGTCAGGCTGCGGCTTTTTGTCGCTCTTGTTTGGCTGTCAACAGTGTTTGGTAAAGCTGAGGTTTGTTGAGTCGTATATCTTCCCAGCTTTTTTGTCTCAACTGTTCAGTCTGGATTTCAACTTGCTTGAGGTATTCGTCAATTTCATCGCGGTGAGCCAGGTAATAAGCTAGCGCGCCGTAAACAGATTCCAGCGTCAGCGTGTCGAAATTTTCGACTATGCTTTCGGGCGTTTCGCCATTGAGCCAGTTGATTACTACCGAATCCAGCGAGATGCGAGTTCCAGCAACGCGATAAGCGATTCGCGATTCGCCTTCAAACTCAAAGCTGAGTTGCGTGACATACGGTTTTGATTCCATTTGTTTCTGTTCCATAGCAAGCGGATTCTAGCCCTGTTTTGACTTTAGAGTAAATTGAATGAGGTAAACCAATGAAACTGCACTTTATGATTGTCCGCAGAGTCCCGCCGGTTCCCAGCCCTGTGCTGGTGGAATGTTACGAAATCCTGCGCGGACGCGGGTACACCGTCACTGAAGACATTGCCGAAGAAATTCTTCAACGGCCAGACTTGATGAAAGTTGACGCCGATTTGTACCTGTTGAAATCTCACACCGAATTGTCGCTGGCTTTGGCAGGCGTGTTGTTCACTCAGGGCGCAAACATGCTCAATCCGTATCAGTCGTGTTCGCTGATTCAGAGCAAGATCATCACGTCCAAGCTGTTGCGGCAAGCCGGAATTCCTGCGCCCGATTCGTGGGTGACAAACGATTTGAATCTGGCCAAGCAACTGCTGGAAAAACATCCGCTTATTATCAAACCTCACATGGGCCATCGCGGAGCGGGCGTTCACCTGTGCCGCACGCCGGAAGACATTGACAAGATTCCAGAGCCGGTGACGCCGATGATTATTCAGGAAGCAATTCCAGGCCCCGGCGAAGACCTGAAAATTTACTGCGTCGGCGATCAGGTGCAGGGCGTTCGCAAAGCGTTTTCCGAAAGCAGTTTTTCCGTCGCCGGTCGTCACGGAGAAATCACCGACGAAGTCCGCCGCATTTCTCAGCGCGTTGGCGAAGTCTGCGGCTTGGGCTTGTATGGTTTGGACATCATCGAAAGCGACCGCGGACCTTATGTCGTGGACGTTAATTACTTCCCTGGTTACAAGGGGGTGCCGAACGCCGCCGGACTGATCGCCGATTACATTGACGATTACGCGCAAGGCAAAGTGAAGTTGACGCCGCCGGTTTAATGAATGAAAGGGTGAAGGGGTGACGGGGTGAAACAGTGAAGGGGAGAAGGGGTGAAAGGGTGAAAGAAGTTGAAGCCCGGAGTGGCTAAAGAAAACTTTCGATGACTACTGAATTCAACGACGCAAATCACCCTGTCACCCCGTCACCCCGTCACCCCTTCTCCCCTTCACTGTTGTCACTGCTGGCAGAAGGCTTTCTGACCCGGCTCAGTTCCGGCGTCATAGGCTTTGCGCTGCCGCTCTTTGCATATCGAAAACTGGGATTGAATCTGACTGAAACCGGCGTATTGCTGGCGATGAATGTCACAGCCGAACAATTGTTCAAACCGTTGATGGGTTGGTTGGCGGATCGCATAGGCCTGAAACGCGCGTTGACGCTGGCCATCATCGGGCGGAGTTTTGCCGCATTGGCTTATGCGCTTTCAGGTTCAGCGTGGCAGATATATTCGGCGCGGTTTCTGCACGGTGTAGCCGAATCATTGCGCGAACCTACGGTCAACGCCCTGATCGCCGAAAACGCGAAGGAAAAGTCAGTCGCTTCGACCTTTGCCTGGTACAACACGGCCAAACAAACGGCCAGCGCCATCGGCAAAACCGCCAGCGGATTTTTGCTGGCGATGGTGGCGGATAATTTTTCGGCTGTGTTTTTGATGGCTTTCGCGCTGTCCATTTTGCCGGTCATCGTCGTCGCTCTTTACGTCCGCGAACCGGAGGGTTCAGCAGGAACAACCACTGGGAACACGGGGAAAAGCGAACCTGAGTTGCCAAATCTTCCCCGTGACCCCAGTGGTTCAAATTCTGATGCGCCAGCCGGAACTTCGATCTTTTCGTATGCCATGCTCGGATTTTTGATTTCCTGCACGGCGCAGATGATTGCGAACCTGTTTCCTGTGTTGGCAACGGAATACGCTCATCTGACCGAAGCGCAAACCGGATTGATTTACGCCGTCACTGTCGTCGTCGTCATCGTCGCCGGGCCTGCTTTCGGATGGTTTGCCGACAACGTCAGCCGCAAACTGGCGTTGACGGTTCGCGGATTGGCGAACACGATTTCATCGGCGTTGTTCTTTTTCACACCGACCTTTCCCGGACTGGCCGCCGGCAGCGTGATTGACGCCGCAGGCAAAGCAGCGTTTCGACCGGCTTGGGGATCGTTGATGGCTCGCGTTTCCAGGGTTGACCGAAAGCGACGCGCCCAAGTAATCGGCCATCTGAGTCTGGGCGAAGGCTTGGGCGAAATGGTGGGGCCGATTCTGGGCGGTTTTCTTTGGCATACGTGGGGACTGGGCGTGATGCTCGGCGCGCGAGTCGCGCTGGCCGTCATCGGCGAAATTTATGCACTGGTCATTTCACAATCAGATAATCCGCCGCAAATTAACGCGGAAAAACGCTGATCTGCGTTCTTCCGCGTAATCCGCGGCTCAAGTTTTAGGAGAAATATGCGAATCTGTTTTTTGATGGAACCGCCTCGAAGTTCGACTTCGGTGACTTACGAAGTTCTCAACGGTTTGAAAGCCAGCGGAGCCGACGTGGAAGTAGTCACCGAACGCAGCGGATTGATTGACCTGGAAAATTTCAAATTCGATTACGACGTGTACCTGTTCAAATCGCATTCGCCGCTGGCTGAATCGCTGGCGGCGGCGGCGCATTATCGCGGAGCCAGATTGCTGAACGAATATCCGGCGACGATGAAAGTCCGCGACAAGGTGTTGACCTGCACCTTGCTGTTGCAAGGCGGAATTCCTACGCCGCGCACCTTCGTCACCGATTCGATTGAAACCTTGCGACCTGTGGTTCAGCAGATGCCGATTGTCGTCAAACCGTATCGGGGGCGGCGCGGAATGGGCATTGAAGTATGCATGAACGAAGCTGAATTTGATGCCCTGGTCGCTCGTCGTGCGGCTGACGCATCCGCAGACGATGACGACGGCGGCGAAGACGGCACGGCGCTCGGCGAACGGCTGATTTTCGCGCAGGAATACGAAGAGCACGAACCGTTCGATTACAAAGCTTATGCCATTGGCGATTACGTCCACGCCATCAAGCGCATCTTCCCGGCCAAAACCAAAGAAGAAAAACTCGGCACGCCGGTCGGCGACGATCCTGAGTTGGTTGATCTGGTTCGACGCTGTGGCAAGCTGTTCGGATTGCAGCTTTACGGCGTGGATTTGGTCAAAACTCCGAAAGGATATTCGGTCATCGAAGTTAATTGCTTTCCAGGTTACAAAGGCGTTCCCGAAGGCGGCGAACGCATCGCCAAATTCATTCTGGAAAATTCCCGGTGAATGGCTTAAAAGGTTGGCAACATCGGTTGCAGCGGCTTCATCAGAGAAGCCGCTTTCAAGTCCCCCTGATTTAACGACGTATCAAAATGGGGTGAAAACCCAGGCTGGAGAAAACTTAAGGAGAAGTGATTTATGAACGAACCTATAAAAACCGACTTTGGCGCAAAAAAATGGTTGCTGGTTGTGCTGGCGTTGTTTCTGGCAGTAGCCGTGGCCTCGGAAAAAGTTTCGGCTGGATTCGACGTTCCGAATGATTCGGACAAAAAGTCCGAGAAGAAAAAGAAGGAAGAAAAGAAAAAGTCGAAGTCTGATGATGACGATGATGAAGACGACGATGGTGAGCAAAAAGACAAAGATAAAGAAGCTCGGAAGACGGAAAAGGCGTTGAAAGAAGCCAACGAAAAAGCTGCCAAAGAAGCCAGGAAGACGGAATCGAAATCTCTGAAATCTTCGTCGAAATCCGCCGTGCCTGCTCCGGCAGCCGGAGCAGCTTCGATGGCCGGGCTGGAAGCTATTTACGCGACGGTTGAAACCGACCCGGTTCCCAACGGAGGCGATGCCGCTGACGACCCGGCCATCTGGGTTCATCCCACCGACCCATCGCTGAGCGTCATCATCGGAACAAACAAACAAAGAGGCCTTTTCGTCTATGATTTGAGCGGAAAGCAAATTCAACATCTGGACGACGGAATGATGGACAATGTTGATTTGCGTGACGGTTTCACGCTCGGCGGCCAGAAAGTCAGCATCGTCGCCGCCAGCAATCGCAAAGACAATTCCATAGCGTTATACAAAGTGAACGCCCAAACCCGCCAACTGGAAAACGTCGCCGCCCGCACAATCAAACACGACGTGACGGCATACGGAATGTGCCTGTTCCGCAGCGGAAAAACCGGCAAGACTTATTATTTCGCCACCAGCAAATCAGGCGATGTCGAACAGTGGGAATTGCTGGACGCTAATGGCAAGGTGGACGCGAAAAAAGTTCGCAACTTCAAAGTCGGCGGCGTGGTCGAAGGTTGCGTAACCGACGATGAGCTTGGCCATTTTTACGTCAGCGAAGAAACCGTCGGCATTTGGAAATATGGCGCGGAACCCGAAGCCGGAACCACGCGCACACAAGTGGCCAAAGTCGGCGACGGCAACCTGTTCGCCGATGTCGAAGGTCTGGCAATTGCTTACGGCGCAGACGGCAAGGGTTATCTGATGGCGTCCAGTCAGGGCAATCATTCTTTCGTGGTTTATCGCCGGGAGGGCAACAACGAATTCGTCAAAAAATTCCGCATCGCTGAAGGCGACAAGGTGGACGGCACGGAAGAAACCGACGGCATTGATGTGACGACCGCCAATCTTGGCCCCGCATTTCCGAATGGCGTATTCGTCGCTCAAGACGGGTTCAACAACAACGGCAACCAGAATTTCAAACTGGTTCCTCTTCAACTAATCATCAAGTAGTACAAACTTTTCTTCCACGAAGTCACACGAAGAAACATGAAGTTTCTTCTTCGTGATTCTTCGTGTTCTTCGTGGACGATACAGGTGAAGCCTCAGTGAAGCGCTGCCCTGTCTGCCAACGAGAATTTACTGACAGCTATACGTTTTGCGATCAGGACGGGACCACTCTGGTCGCCGTGTCGCCCGAATTGCGGGCGCAGTTGACCATTCATCACGCCGACGGCAGTTCACACGAAATGACGCTGCCGGACAAAGCGCTCGTCATCGGCAAAGCTCCCGAATGCGACATCGTCATTCCCGATGGAGCCATCAGCCGCCGTCACGCCGAAATCGCAGCCCGCTCAGGAAAAGTTTTCATCAAAGACCTGAAAAGTCTGAACGGAACGCGAGTCAACGACCGGAAAATCGGCGAACAGGAAGTCGAACTGAAAGAGGGCGATTCCATCAATCTGGGGCGCACCAGCATCAGTTTCCGTTTTGCGCCGCTTGTGGACATCGAATCGCGTCCAACGGTGGAAGAGGCGATTTCTGCTGTTCAAGCGCCGCCAAAAGCTGTGACTCCGCCTCCCTTGCCGCCGCCTGTTCAATCAGTCAAAACGACTCCGCCCGAACCCGAACCTGACAGTTCATCTTTGGAAATTGACAAGTTCAAGACCATATCGGGTAACGTAGATTTGACGAAGTTCCGAGTTCATCAAACAGGAGAACTGGAAATTGTCAGCCAAAAACCAGAAGAAGGATTGCTGGAAAAAGTGCAGCGACGGTCGCAGCCGATTTTGCTGGACGGTCGTTACGAACTGACGGCGCAGATGGTTCAGGACGAAAACGGCACGCTGTATCGCGCGCGGCGAACGGTGCTCGGCGATGAAGTCGCCGTACGCATTTTGCGCCCGGAGTTGGTCAACGACCACGTTGCCGTCGAACGTTTTCGCCGACAGGCGCAGGTCGCCGCGCACATCAAACATCCGAATTCGGTGCAGGTCTTCGATTTCGGCCAATCGCCCGAAGGCGCGTCGTACATCGTCGAAGAACTGCTTTCCGGCTACACGCTGCGCGACCTGATTAACGAAGAGCGCGGTTTGAGCGTCACGCGCGTCGTCGGTTTGATGAACCAGATTTGCGGCGCGGTGCATGCGGCGCATCTGCACGGCATAGTGCTGCGCGGGTTGAAGCCGGAAACGATTTACATCGAACAAGACCAGCACAGCAAAGAAATAGTCAAAGTCGGCGGTTACGGTCTGGCCAAAGTGGACGAATTGTTTCTGCGCGCCGCCGATGCCAAATCGCTGACAGGACCGTTGGGCGTTTACGGTTCGCCGCAATACACATCGCCGGAACAATGGATGAACCGCCCGCTTGACGCGCGTTCTGACGTGTATGCGCTCGGCGCAATTCTGTTCGAACTGTTGACCGGCACGCCTCCCTTCACCGACCGGTTTATTACACAACACATTTCTGCACCAGTGCCTGACTTGACCGAATTTGGCCGCAGCGATCTGGACGAAGTCGTCGCCGAAATCGTCAGCCGCGCGCTGGCCAAAGAACCCGCCGACCGGCAAGCCTCTGCGTTGTTGCTGGCCGAAGAACTGGAAGCAGCGGCGGGCGCGCGACGCGGATTGTTTTCAAGGCTGACCGGGGTTTTGCCGGTGGCGCCGATCATCGTTCCCAAACCATTGGGAGTTGCGGAGGCGGCGCTACCGTCTGTGCTGCCGCGCGAAAAAGCCTTTGGCCACGGTACGTTCAATGCAGTCGTCATCGCCCTGATGGTCGAAGCGTTTTTGTCGCGGTTGTCGAGCGGAATGATCAAGACAGCCGTGCCGCTTTACGCGCTGCTGATTTTCGGCATGAACATCACTTCGGTGATGGGTCTGGTGCTGATTCAAAACATTGTGCCGTTGTTATTGCGCCCCGTGTTCGGATCGCTGGCCGACAAATACGGCAAGAAAAAAGTCTTTCTGGTTTCGCTCAGCATTCGCACGTTGGTCAGCGTGTTGTATGCAGTGGCCACGTTGCAATTGTTGTTCATCATCAGCCTGATTCGCGGCATTGCGGATTCTGCGAAAGGCCCGTCAGCGTCGGCGATGATCGCCGACAACACCGACGAACAACACATCGCACGGGCGTATTCCTGGTACACCACGACGAAATCCACGTCGGGCGGCATAGGCGAAGCGCTGGCGGCATTCGTCCTGGTCATTCTGTTGTCAGTATTTGCCGGGTTCAGCAGCGCAACCGTGACAATCGCCGTGCTCGACAAAACCACACGTTCGGGAGCGAACGTCGAAGAAATCGTCAAAACCGGTTCGGTCATTCAGGTCGGCGCGCCGCTGCCCGGCAACGAAGCCGATCCGACGGCGCACAATGTGATTCGCGTCGAACAGCGCGAAATGAAACTCAGCCAGATTCCGATTGACGACCTGCCCAAAGTCGTGAACGCCGCGCCGCTGCGCAAAGCGCTGGTCATGATCTTCATCGCTTCAACTGTGTTGTCGTTGCTGTCGCTTGTACTGGTCGCCATTTTCATCAAGGAAAAGAAAAAGCAGAAGAAAGAAAAGAAAGAAAAATCCGAAGCTGACGCCGAAACGGCCTTGCAACCCGAACAACCCAATGTCTGGGCGTTTGCATTGCTGGGCACTGCGCTGACGGCTCCGGCATATATGGTGACGGGCGAGTTTTTCACGATCCTGGCCGTCAAACTGGAAGTCACTCCCGCGGCGTTGGGGTGGATCAAGCTGGTTTCCGAAACCGCTGTGCCGCTGTTGTTCGGGCCGTTTTTCGGCTGGTTGGCAGATCGCATCGGCGCAGGCAAAGTCATCGCTTTGCGTTCGCTGGCCAATCTGGTGACTTCGGCGTTGTTCTGGATTGTGCCGTCCTTTGCCGGAACTGCGCTGCTGGGCGTGATGATGGGAGTGGCACGCGCTGTTGACGAAGTCGGCAAGGCCGCTTTCAAACCGACCTGGGGAGCGATTGCGGCCAAAGTGTCCAGCTTCAATCTTTCAAAACGCAGCCGGACGATGGGCATTTTGGAAGGCGGCGTAGACGCTTCCGATCTGGCGTTTCCGGTAATTGCCGGCATGATGCTGCAATATCTGTCGCTTGGGCCGCTGATGCTTGTGCGCGGACTGCTGGCAATTGTCGCTGAAATTTATGGCTTCGTGTTGATGCGGAAATACAAAATCTGATCGTTTGCCAACGCCCAAAATGATTCTCAACCAACATTACCGTGAATTCTGAAATCAACAATTTCGGACTGAGAGGAAAATTGGCAGCCCTCTGGCTGTTGATCGCGCTGGCCGCTTGCAACCAATCACCGCCGCATACTGCTCATCATTCTTCAACTCCTTCATCGGATTCCGCTGCCAATCAGTCTGGATTTTCCGCGCCTGGAGTCAACAAAACACCTGCGCCCGGCGAGGCTCCGGCAGGAATGATCTGGATTCCCGGCGGAACATTTCGCATGGGATGCGACACCTGCGACATGCCCGATGCCGAACCGGTGCATCTGGTGACGGTGGACGGATACTGGATTGACGAAACTCCGGTGACGAACAAACAGTTCGCCGAATTCGTCAAAGCAACCAGATACGTGACCATCGCCGAACGCAAACCGAAAGCCGAAGATTATCCCGGAGCCGCTCCCGAAATGCTGGTTCCCGGTTCGGTGTGTTTCGCTCCGCCGGATCAACCGATTTCGCTGAAAAATCCATACGTCTGGTGGAAATACCAGCCCGGCGCAAACTGGAAACATCCGGAAGGGCCGGGCAGCGATTTGAAAGGCCGCGAAGATCATCCGGTGGTTCACATTGCCTGGGACGATGCGATGGCTTACGCCAAATGGGCTGGAAAACGATTGCCGACCGAAGCCGAATACGAATTTGCCGCTCGCGCAGGAATGGACGGGAAAATGTTCGCCTGGGGTGACGAATTGAAACCCGGCGGCAAATGGGTTGCCAATATCTATCAAGGCCGCTTTCCCAACGAAAACAAAGCGGAAGATGGGTATCGCACGACTTCGCCGGTCAAGGCGTTTCCGCCGAATGCGTTTGGCTTGTACGACGTTGGCGGCAACGTCTGGCAATGGTGTTCGGATTGGTACAGGCCTGATTATTTTGCGCGTTTGGCGGCTGGAGGAACGGCGCGCAATCCTCAAGGCCCGCCGGACAGTTTCGATCCGCAGGAACCCGGCATTCCCAAACGTGTGCTGAAAAGCGGTTCATTCATGTGCAGCGATCAATACTGCGCGCGGTATCACGTCGGCAGTCGCGGCAAAGGCGCTGTGGACAGCGGAGGATCGCACATCGGTTTTCGTTGCGCGAAATCCTGAGCTCAACAGCGGACTTTCCTGTCCGCACTTCACAACACAAAAAGTTATGCCACAACAAAAACCCAAAGCAAAAGAAAGTTCCCTGGGTCTGATGGCCAGAATTCAACGCAAAGACCCGAAACTGCCGCGCTTCATTGTCGTGCCAAGTGCGTTGGTCAGCGATTGGGGAGTAGAGAAAAACGTCGCCATCGTCGGCGAATTGAACGGCGTCAAGCTGGGACGACGCGCTTTGAAACGCTGGGACGCTGATCGCTGGTTTATTCAACTGCCGGAACCGGTGTGCAAAAAAGCCAACGTTGACACCGGCGACATGGTCACCGTAACGATGCAGATTTCCGGGGACGAATAACGGTTTAGCTCAACTGGCCGGTTTCGCGCGTGTATTCGTACTGATACCGGCGATAGTAATAATCATAACCGTCGCGCTGCATATTGACGTTGTTCAACACCACGCCGAAGATTTTCGCGCCGACATTGGACAGTTCCTGCCGCGAATGCACCACCATTTCACGCGAACTTTTCCCGCCGTGAACGATCAGCATCACGCCATCCACCAACCGCGACATAATCACCGGATCGGTGACGCTGCCAATCGGCGGCGAATCAATCAGAATGTGATCGAAATGCTGTGACAGTTTGTGCAGCATCATTCGGAATTTTTCCGAACTCAGCAGGTCAGCCGAATTCGGCGGCACGATTCCCGAAGGCAGCACGTACAGATTCGGCACTTTGGTCGGCTGCACGACGGTTTTCAGCGAAATGTTGCCGGACAGGTAATTCGACAATCCGCGCCGGTGGTCTATGCCCAGGGCTTTGTGAATGCGCGGGCGACGCATGTCCGCGTCAATCAACAGCACCGTCGCGCCGAGTTGCGAAAGGCAGATGCTGGTGTTGATGGCCGTGGTGGTTTTGCCTTCGCCGGGCTGGCTGCTGGTCACCAGCACGGTTTTGGGCGGATGATCTGCCGCAGCCAGCAAAATCGAAGTTCTCAACATGCGATAAGCTTCGGCCACGGAGCCTGCATCCTTGTAAGCGTCTTTTGGCGAAAGCAGACCGTTGGAAGCGGAAGCCGATTTTGTAACCTTCGCGCCATACAGCAGCGGTTGGCGACGATTGCCGGAACCTATCGCCGGAATCACTCCCAAAGCAGGCAAACGAACATACCGGCTGACGTCGTCAACCGTCTTGATCGTGTTATCCAGATGATCCAGCAGAAACACCAGTCCGATGCTGATGCCCAGACTCAGCAAGAACGCCATCAGAACGCTGCGCGTGCGTGACGGGCCAATCGGGCCGCCGGGCAATCGGGCAGGTTCGGCAACGGACACGTCGCGCGCCGTTTGAATTTTTTCCAGGTCAACCTGCTTGGTTTTTTGCAGAAAATCCGTGTACAGCGTTTTCGCCGTTTCGACATTCTGTTTGAGGATGTTCAATTGAATCGAAGTCTGGTTGTGCTGCACGGCTTCGCCTTTGGCGCGATTGAGCGCCGCCTTCATCGAAGCTTCGTCGCGCAGGACGCGTTCGTAATCGGTTCGCAGCTTTTCGGAAAGCTGCGTGCGCGTGCTGAGAATTTCTTTTTGCAACGTGACGATCTGGTCTTTTACTTCGGCGACTCTGGGATTTTCCGAACCGTATTTGACGTTGAGCTGGGAAAGAGTCACGTTCAAATCGCTGAGTCGTCGTTGCAGATCGAGCGTTTGTTGATTGGCAAACGCTTCGGGCAAATGCGCGACGCGCCCCTGTCGCACGTCCTCATACAACGATTGTTTAATGATGCGGTCGGTTTCGGCTCGGATCGCCTGGTCATGCAAAACCGCCAGCTTGTTGGTCGTCAGGTCTTCCTTGCCTTCCAGAGAAAAGATGCCGTTGGCGCGCGTGTAATTGGCCAATGCCTGTTCGGCTTTTTGCATTTGCGATTCAAGGTCGCGCGTCGCCTTGCCGAGCGCCGTCGAAGAAATATCGTTCGATTCGGTCTTTTTGCTGTAGCTGTATTCCTTGAACGCGGCGGCCACGCCATTGGCTGCCAGCGCGGCAATTTCGGGATTGGTGTGTTTGTATGAAACCCTCAACAATCGGGTCATCTTCACTTTTTCAACTCCCAGCCCGCCTCTCAACATGCCGACGTAAGGCGCCAATCGTTCGCTTTCTTCCGGCGGACGAGTTTGCAATCGCAATTCGCGTATATCCGGGTTCAGATTCGGAGGGGCTTCCACAATCACCTGTTCACTGGATTTTTTCTGGCCACGATTTTTCAGCACATCCAGAAACGACTCTTCTTCGCCGCTGACCAGAAACTTCGGATTCTGATCCAGACCAAGTTTGACGACGACTTCTTCCAGCAACGGATAACTTTGAATCAGAAACGCGGCGGTTTCCTGTTCCTGGCTGTCGTCCTGGTAATACACGTCGCCATCACGAACGAACATGTGATTCTTGTTGCTGATTTCGATGGTCGCCACCGCCTGATAAATGGATTTCTGGCGCGAGGAATTCACGGCTGCCATCGTCGTAGCGATGGTGACAATCGTCAGAATCATCCATTTGCGCCGGTTGACGCGCCGCAAAAAATCGCGGACATCAAATCCCGCAGGCTCTTCGCTTTTCATTTCGTGCGGAAAGTACGGGCTGGGCGCAACTACGCCTTCGGTGTAGCTGATGGGCGTAACAGACGTTTCCGTCCGGTTCGCCATTTTCTCGAAGGGGGGTTGATTGCCATTATTTGCGTGTGGGGTTTGCATAACCTCTTACCTCTATTTTTTCAGAACGAATGTTTTTCGATTTGCCGGAGCATCAGACCTGTCGAATCGCAACCGCAGGGCGTGTGCGAGCCACGGTTATCAGAGTGGCCAGTTCGCTCAATTGCGAAACGATGGCGGCAAACGCGAGAAACAACAATGAATGCGACAGCAACTGCAGATTGAAATCGAACAAGCTGTGAACGGATACTCCGAACAACGCGGCTCCACAGCCGAACGCGGCGTTGCTCATCAAGGGTTCAGGCACGCGGAGCGCGGTCACGACTGCGCGCGCCGTCGTCAATAAAAACCAGATTGCCAGCAAAGCCCCGACCAATCCGGCGTCGGTCAGCACCTGTAAATAATCGTTATGCGCCTGGGACGCGATCATGCCCAGGTTACGGTTCTGGTTGTGCGCCGGCAGAGCCACTTCGTAAGCGCCGAGTCCAGCGCCAAACAGCGGATTGGCAACGAAGATTTTCCAACTGTCCCGCCACAATTCGTCGCGGTGGCCGGTGAAGGTTTGTCGCGTGTCGGGTTGCAGTGATGGAGCCTGATTGGGTTCAAATCCTGCGGTCACGCGGTCAATCACCCGTTCCGCGCCGAGCCAGCTCAACCCGCCAAAAATCGTCACCACGAACACAACTGCCAGCGCGGCTTGTCGTGCCAACCTCATCATCCTCGAAGTCGTTGCCACAGTTTCCACTTCATCGAACTGGCGCGGTCTGAACGTCGCCATAAACACCAACTGCGCGAAGATGCTGATCATACCTCCGCGCGACAGCGAAAATACGGCGACAATCACCATCCACGCGGCAATGAACAGATAAAAACTTTTTTCCGCCAGACTGCGCCGCCGCGCCAGCATCAACGCCACCGGCCACGGCAACAGCAATTCCAGATACCCGGCAAAATGGTTGCGATTGACGAAGGGGCCAAACGACGTTTTCGATTCGACGATGCGCATCCAGTAAAACTTATCGTTCCAGGTGAAATGCTGGATCATCGAAAAAGTCGCCAGCACCAATCCGAAAATCGTCAAAAACTGCATCAGCGTCAGCAACCGGTCGCGGTGCGTCAGGAAATTCACCGCCAGCAACGAAGTCAGCAAAAGACAAAACAGCAACAACGTCGCTCCCTGGGTCGCTTCGGCGTCCAACGACAATCCGATTGTTCCGCCTGATGTTTGAAACGTCGCGCCCTGAGCCATCCCCAGCAAAATCAGTCCCGCCAGCGGCCACAGGTTGGCGGGAATGAACAACGCCAACCGTTTTTCGCGGAAGATTTTGATCGCCCACGCCAACACCAACGCCACGACCGTCACCACAAAAATCAGTTCCGACCATGGTTCAACCGCTCCGTGCGCCAGCGCTGTAAACGCCACCAACACCACAAAGCCTGTCGAGATGAATTGATCCGCAGTAAATTTCATTGCGCCTTCAAACTGAAATCATCAAACCAGATCACGCCCTGCGTCGGTTCGGTGTATCGGTAACGCGGAATTTGCCGAATGGCGACCGTCACGGCCGGCAGGTCAGCCGGAACGACAAAATCCACCGCCAGCCATTGCCAGGCACTGGCCGCCGTCGAAACCGCAGCCGACGATGCCAGCATTTCTCCAGTGTCGGCGCGCAAGATCGCCACTTGAGGGCCTTCCTCCGTTACCAGACGTTCAGGTTTGGCAAAACATTCCAACCGATACGCCGTCCCCGGTTGCAGATAAATCAAATGCTTCGCTTCGTGTTCCAGCCGCGTCGTGTCCAGTCCCAGATAATCCAGCCGCAACGCGCGCTGACCGGATTTTCCGCCTTCCTGAATGCTCAGTTTGGCAAAGCGACTGGCGTTCAACTGCCAATCGAATTGTGACAAGCCTTTGCGCGGCGAATGCTCGAAACTGCCGTTCCAGAACAACGCCTGATCGGCTTCGCTGCCGTTGCTCATCGTGTCGCGCCACAAACGGTCAGCCCATTCCCATTGGCGAGCTTTCAAAAAAGCTTCCAACACTCGCCCGGTTTCCGGCGCCTGCAATCGGCTGGCGCGATCGCTGCGCGAAAAAGCTCTGGCGGCGGCTTCGAACATTTCCCGTTCGGTCAAAAACATGGCAAAGATCAATTTCGCTTTTGCGCTGTCGCCGACCACGCGCTCCAACACGGCCATCTCGCCGCCGCTGGCGCGCCACAGCAAATTCAGAGTGTTTGCCAACCATCCGGGATAGGCTTCGGCAACGTACCGAAACTCCGGCAACGATTCTTCCAGCTTGCCGACCCGCAACAACAGATTCGCCATTTGCCAGCGCACGTTGACGTTGTTCGGAGCCAGCCTGACCGCTTCGCGCAACGCCGATTCCGCCGCATCGCCGTCGCCTTTCAATTCCGCAGCGGCGGACAACAGGATTCGATATTCGAAATTCGCCGGGGACAGTTCGACGGCCTTGATCGCATGTTGAAAAGCCTTGTCCGCCACCATTTCATGGCTTTGCTGACCATCCAACTGGCTTTCCACCATCTGCGAAGCCAAACGAGCATGCACTTTGGCCGAATTGGGAAAGTAAACGGCAGCCGATTCAATCACTGCCAGATCGAGCGTGACTGTGGGACTGGCAATCACGCCCGTCATAAACCGCCTCAACTCAGCACCCATCAAACTGGCGCATACAATCAGCGCCAGGCCGAACGCCAAAACACGTAGCGTAATGGATGACAGGTTGAACGAAATCTTCATGGAAAGAAAAAATGCGGGGGCGGTCAGGTGAGACAAATGCGAAGAGGGAAGAATTCTTGTGCGGGGCAAAGAGCGTTGAGCCTTTGGGCGGCTCAACGCTCGGACTCGAACCTCAATTGTTCGGCGATGTCGGGCTTAGCTGCCGACAGAAAAAGCCTGTGCTGTTGACACACGTCAACCTGTTTGGCCGGACTACCGGTCCCGGACTGTTGTAAAGAAAAGCAGCCATCGAAGCTCCGATCACAGCCGAAAACAGCACGGGGATAAAGGCGCTTCCATTTCTGTTTCCTGAATTGCCGCTATTGCCGGAATTCCCGCTGTTGCCGGATTGCGATCCGTTGTTTTGAGACGCGGTATTCGGTTTCGACTCGTTGGAATTTTTAGCCGAAGACGGGTCGGTCATCAGGTTGCACGCGCAGGTCAATGCCGTCGTACAGGTGCTGGCAGTTCGTCGGTACATCAGGTTTTGTCCGTTCGGCGAATCAATGTCCATGGATTCGCCGGGAACGATGGTTTCCATTTTGCCGTCAATCCACATTCGGGCTTCGCCCAGACTGGGAATGATTCTTCCTTGATTGCCGCGTTGGCCGACAAAATACGAATCGGGTTGCGCTCCATCGGAACTGACCACTCCCTTTAGTGTCTTGACCGACGTATTGGTTCCGCCTGAAGCCAGAATGCCCATGCATCCACTGAGCAGTTCGCCGCCAATCGTATCGCCGGAAATGGAAAGCACGAATTCCGTGTCTTTGCCCAATTCAATGCGGCCGAGTTTTCCAAGATTCAACACCGCAGTGCCTGCGCCCGACACTCTGATTCGATCCCCGTTAAACAACGTCTGACCAGGAGGCGTTTCCTTGCCATTGATGGAAACCTGTTTGGCAAACGAAAGTTGTCCGGTCGCCGCCGTTTTGGCGAACACAGCCAATGGTTGCAACAGGGGATTGCCGAGCAAGGCAACCAGGCAAAGCAAACTCAGAATTTTGCGTTTCGATAATAGTCCGTTCATACAACTGCGACCTTTCTGTGGTGTGAGAGCACAAAAAGCCAAGACGACAAGCTTAGCTACGGGTTATTGAACTCTTCAAGAGGGTCGGATTGAAAAGACAAAGTTTTGAGGGGCGAAAACCTGTTGTCTGGTTCTTGAATGAGCGGACAATCGGCGTTGGAAATCGCTCAAAAGTCGAATTACGACTATATGAAACTGAGAGCGTTTTCAGCCGATCCCGTGATTGGAGGTTTTGCGATTCAAATAAACCAGAAAAGTAAAGCAGGACACTGCCCACTTGTATAGCACGCGACTTTCAAGGCCGTCAACATTTAATTGCCTGCATTAGCAGCAGATGCAGAATTTGTCGCTCTGCTTTCAATCTCCTCATTCGTTTGATTTGGAAATTTGTGCGAATCCGAACTGCTTTTGAATTGTAAAAGTATTGAAAAGTGGCAATTGGACTGATTGGTTCATCGGTTTTATTCGGCTATGATGGTTTTTCGGGCGTAGACAAGGAAATTCCTGACGAAGAAAGGCAGTTGTGGCGAGCAAAGTTCATTTGGGCACTCAAGGCTGGAATTACCAGGACTGGGTCGGGCCATTTTATCCGCGAGGCAGTCGAGCTACGGAATTTCTGGATTTGTATGCGCGAGTCTTCGACACGGTCGAAATTGATTCCAGCTTTTATGCCGTTCCGTCCGAAGCGTCGGTCAAATCGTGGCGAAAACGCGCGCCCGCCGGATTCACTTATTCGCTGAAGCTGCCGCAACAGATTACGCACGAACAGCATCTGCGTGACAGCCAGAACGCGCTGGAGCGATTTTGCCAGCGCGCGCTGGAATTGGGCGATACGCTGGCAATGGTGTTGATTCAATTGCCGCCGGATTTTTCTCCGCGCGCGTGGCCGTCGCTGGAAAGCTTCATCCATCTATTGCCGTCGGAAATTCGTTTCGCGGTCGAGTTCCGCGATCAAGGCTGGCTGGTGGAACCAATGCTGGATCAGGTGTTGAAACTGTTCGCCAAACGCGAAGTCGCGCTGGCTTTGGTCGAAGGGCAATGGGTGCAACGCGGGTTGTGGTTTCAGATTCTTGACCGCCCGACTTCACCGCTGGCGTATGTGCGGTGGATGGGGCCGCGCGATTTGACTGATTTTTCGCACGTGCAGATCAACCGCGACCGTGAACTGGCCGAATGGGCCGAAGCATTCGATTTTTTGTGCCAGCGCGTCGAAGCCGTGTACGGATATTTCAACAATCACTTTCAGGGGCATTCGCCTGCTTCCTGCAATCATTTCAAACGATTGATCGGGCAGCCGGTGATTGAACCGGAATCATTGATTTTGCAACCGTCTTTGTTTTGAGTTTTTGGTGTGTGATGAATGAATTGTGGCGCAAATTTGGCAAACAGTTCTTTCCGCTGAGCGATGCTCGGCGATGGGTGATGATCGTTGCGACGCTGGTCGTGTTGGTCGGCGCCGTCACCGGATTCATCTTGGGCGACGACCCGGAATCGTCCAAACCCAGCAAGGAAATGGCCAACGATCCGGTCGTGCAGGCCTATGTGCAGGCGCTGGAAATCGTTGAAGAAAATCATGTCAGCCCGCCGGATAAATTCCGCATGGCGCGCGGAGCCATTACGGGAATGCTGCATTCGCTTGATCCGCATTCGGGATTTTACGACCGCCGCGAATTCAGCGAGATGCAGGACGAACAGAGCAGTCACTTTTACGGCATTGGCGTCATCGTCAATCAACGCAACGAACGTATTTACGTGCTCGGCGTCAGTCCAGGCATGCCTGCGGAACAAGCCGGATTGCGATATGGCGACGCCATTATTGCCGTGGATGACATTTCCACCAAAGACTGGACGCAGTCGGATGCGTTGAAACACGTGCGCGGAGAGAAAGGAACCTGGGTGGCCATCACAGTCGAACGCGCAGGCGAACTCAAACCGCTGACCTTCAACATCAAACGCGATGAAGTTCCTTTTCCATCGGTTCGCAACAGTTTCTTGATTCGCCCGGATGTAGGGTACATAGGCTTGACCGGAGGGTTCAACCAGGAAACCAGCGAAGAACTCGGCGACGCCATCGAACGATTGAAAAAAGCAGGCATGACTTCCCTGCTGCTCGATCTGCGCGACAATCCCGGCGGCTTGCTGCGGCAGGCGATTCAGGTGGCCGAAACCTTTTTGCCCCGTGGAGTCGAAATTGTTTCCGTGCGCGGACGCGATGGCCGATACCAACCGCAAGTTTATCGTTCGGATAATTCCGAACCCGAAACCATGCCAATGGTGGTGTTGATTAATAGCGACACGGCGTCGGCTTCGGAAATCGTCGCCGGAGCCATGCAGGACAAAGGGCGCGCCTGGATCGTCGGCGAAGAAAGTTTCGGCAAGGGTCTGGTGCAAACCGTGTTTCGGTTGCGCGGTGGAACCGGCCTGGCATTGACTACGGCGCGATACTTCACGCCTAGCGGTCGGCTGATTCAACGGCCTTATGACAACCTTGGGGTTTACGATTACTTTTACGCGCGCCGCGAACAGCCTCAAACCGGTCGCCATTCGTCGAAGCCCGTTCCCACAATCGCCCCAACCAAAGAAGCAGACGACGGCAAGTTTTACACCACCACCGGCCAGGAAGTGTTTGCCGGAGGCGGCATCAAACCCGACACCGAAGTCAAAACCGTTCTGGAAAACATCAAACTGCGCGACGCCTGTTTCGAGTTCGCGCGCTTGCTGGTGGCCGGAGTCGTTCCGAACCTACCAGATTACAAAGTCAAAAAACTCGATTCCGGCGCGCGCTTTCGCAACGGGGACTTTCTGTTGCCCGATTCGGTTATTGCCGCTTTCAAGGACTTTTTGCGCCAACGTCCAGAACTGCAAATCAAGGAAAGCGACCTTGCCAAACATCTGGATTATGTTCGATTGCGAATTCGCGCCGAAATCATCACAGCACACCACGGCACTGAAATCGCCGGACGTTTTTTGCTGGAAAGCGACCAGCAAACCACTCGCGCGTTGTCCGAAATTTCCAAAGCCAAACAACTGAGCGATCAAGCCCGACTCTTTTCGCGTGATTCATCCAAACAATAGCCGTGATTCAATTCCGCCAAACAATTCCCCAACGAAGTTTCCCGACACTTTTGGCAGCTTGTTTTTCTGTTCCGCATTTTTCTGACAGAAAAATGCGGAACAGAAAATTATCAGGAAATCTCAGCTACGGTTGAATGAAAAATGCGCCGATCTTCGTCGCCGAAATGCCGCCGGGGTTGGACACTGTGATGTTGCGAGTAGAGGTCGAGGCGCTGGAGGCGATGACGAACCTGGCCACAATCTGAGTCGCCGATTGACTGTTGATTGTCACCGTGATGCCGCCTCCATTGATGCTGACGACGGATTGCGGGGTAAAGCCGCTGCCGTTGATTGTCACAAAAACGGTTGTGCCGCGCTTGCCGGTTCCTGGCGTGACGCTTGTGATTTCCAACGTGCCCGATGGCGGCGGTTCCGTCACCGTCACGCTCTGCGCGGCAGTCGAATTCGTTCCGCCCCTGCCGTCGTTGACCGTCAACACAATCGAATGATTGCCGATGCCCAGCGGCACGCTGGCCACAGCCGTAGTGGCAATCACCTGGCCGTTGTCAGTCCACGAATAAGTCAACGGATCGTTGTCAGGATCGGTCGAAGCCGTGCCATCCAGATTGATGATTGCCGTTTGCCCATTGGCTTCCACCGTCGCCGGAAGCTGGTTGGCCACGGCAACCGGCGGACGATTTTGCGGCGGGCCGTCAGGATCATTGACCGTGATCGTGAACGCCGGCGTCAGATTCGATCCGCCCTTGTTGTCTTCAGCTTTGACCTGCACGGTGTGAACGCCTGCGTTGGCGTTGGCGGGATTGATCAACAGCGTTGCCGTGCGCGCTGCCGGATTGGCGTTGGCGATTGAAACGAACGGCAGCGAAGGAACCAGCGAAAACGTCACCGGATCGTTGTCGGCGTCGGTTGCCGACAGCGCGACGTTCAATTGCTGGTTCTTGTTCAGGCTTTGATTGGCGACTTGCGCCGGAACCGGTGGATTGTTTGCCGGACCTGTCATAGCCAATCGCCGAACGCGCAAATTGCCCGCATCGGTAAACACGATTCTGCCCGAACCGTCCAACGCCAACGCGGTCGGCGTGTCGAGCGTCGCGCTGGTAGCCGCTCCGCTGTCGCCGGAATTTCCAGCATTGCCGTTGCCCGCGATGGTGGCGATCAATCCATCGCCGACTGTGATTTTGCGAATGCGTTCGTTGTCGGTATCGGCGACCAGAACGTTGCCAGCGCCATCCAACGCGACACCGGTCGGAGCATTCAACAACGCCGAAGTGGCCGCCGCTCCATCGCCGCCAAATCCCGAAGTTCCGTTCGCCGCTCCGGCAAAGTGGCTGATCGTTCCGCTTGCAACCTTGCGAATGCGATTGTTGCCGCGGTCGGCGATGTAAATCGTCGCGCCGTCGCCGCTGACGGCTACGCCGGTCGGATGATTCAGTTTGGCCGAAGTGGCCGACGCTCCATCGCCGCTGTTGCCGACTTCGCCGGTTCCGGCAACGACGGTCAACGCGCCGCCGGAAATTTTGCAGACGCGATTATTGCCAGTGTCGGCAAAATACAAATTCCCTGCCGTATCAACTGCGATTCCGGTTGGCGAATTCAGGTTGACGCCGGTTGCCGAACCGGCTCCGCCCAAACCTGCCACGCCGGTTCCGGCAATAGTCGAGATCGTATTGTTGGCCAGGTCAATTTTGCGAATGCGGTGATTGCCCGTGTCGGCGACATAAAGCGAATTGCTGCCCGCGTGCAGCGCCAGACCGGTCGGGTTGTTGAACCTTGCCGAAACCGCCGTTCCACCATCGCCCGCAAAACCTTTTGCGCCGGTTCCCGCCAATAACGTAATTGTATTGCCCGAAACTTTGCGAATGACGCGCGCTTCGGCGTCGGCGATAAACACATCGCCGCTGCTGTTTGCCGCAATGCCGCTGAGCCGTTTGAAAGTCGCCGCAGTTGGAACTCCGCCATTGCCCGACGCGCCGTAATTGCCGTTTCCGGCCAAGGCTTCGATGTTGAAATTCATGCCGGTCGGGGGCGGCGGCGGATTGCACCCGCCGGTGCAGGTAATCGTGACGGTGAACGTTGCGTTTGCAGTGTTGCCTGCGGCGTCGCTGGCGGTGAAGGTGACGGTCGTTGTGCCAATCGGAAACGTCGAACCGGATGCAGGCGAAGCCGTCACTGTGCGATTGCCCGAAACCGCGTCGGTCGCCGTTGGCAAAGTAAAGGTCACTGCCGCGCCCGTTCCCGAAGCAATGTTTTGCGTGATGTTCGCCGGAACGTTGGCGAACACAGGCGCCGTCGTATCCTGCACGGTCAAGCCTTGAGATTGCGTGCTGGTCGTTCCGTTGGGTTTGCCGTCGCTGACCGTCAGCACTATCAAATGCTGGCCGAGCGCCAGTTGAACTTGCGCGGACAATTGCGTGGCAATTGTTGCCGGTTGTTGACCGGGGCGCGTGTTTGACCAGACGACGCTGGCAATCGCGTCTCCATCGGGATCGCTGGCCGAACCGTTCAATTGCAACGACGCTCCGTTTGCGCTGGTCGCTTCCAACGTCGCCGGAATGGTTCCGGCATCGGCGATTGGAGCGCGGTTGACGTTGGTGACCGTGATGGTCACGGATTTGGAATCGTTGAGCGGCGGCGCTGCGTCGTCGGTTGCGGTAAACGTGACGTTGAAAACCTGAGTCGCGCCTGCGTTGTTCGGCACGACATCGTAATCCGGCGTGTAGCTGAACGCGCCGGTTGTCGGGTTCAACGTCGCTCCGTTCGGAGCGCCGGTCATCGCATAAGTGATGGTTTGTCCTGTATTGGCGTCACTGGCCTGCAACGTGAACGCCAGAGTCGAACCTTCTGCAATGGTCTGATTGCCCGGACTGGTCAGCACGGGAGCAACGTTTGGCGGCGCAATCGCCAATCGAATGCGGTTGTTGCCGGTGTCGGCAACGTAGACTCCGGCGGAACCGACCGCGACGGCATTAGCCAATCCCAGCTTGGCCGAAGTTGCCGGGCCGCCATCGCCGCTGAATCCGATTTCGCCATTGCCGATGATCGTGTTGATGATGTTGGTGGCGGCAACCACGCGGCGAATCCGGTGGTTGCCTTTGTCCACGATGTACAAATTGCCCGCCGCATCCAACGCCACCGACGACGGCAAATTCATGCGAGCGGTGTTGGCAGGGTTGCCGTCTCCTTCAAATCCAGCGCGCGGAATTCCCTGTGTGACGACCGTGGCGATGATCCCGCCCGAAACTCTGCGAATACGATGATTGCTTGTGTCGGCAATGAACACGTCGCCGTCGGAATCCACAGCCAACCCGCTGGGGCGATTCAATCGCGCGGCGTTTGAAGCTCCGTTGTCGCCCGTGTGACCCGGCGAGTTTTGAATTCCCGCAAAAATCGAAAACTCTCCTTCAGTCAGCGAAAAACGTCGAACCACGTGATTGCCCGGATCGGCAATGTAAACGTTGTTGCCGAAAACCGCGACGGAACTTGGACCGTTGAATGAAGGCTGGTTTGCGCCAGTCAACGTCGAAATCGTTCCGTTCACGTCAACCTTGCGAATGCGATTGTTGCCTGTGTCGGCGATGTACAGATTGCCCTGGGCATCCAGCGCCATTGAACCCGGTTTGTTCAGCGTTGACTCCAACGCCGGACCTCCGTCGCCGTTCGTATCGGCAGGATTGGTTGACGCCACGCCCGGAGTTCCGGCAATCGTGTTGATTTTGCCGTCGCTGGCATTGACCTTGCGAATGACGTGATTGTTCGTATCGGCGATGTAATAGTTCCCTGCGGAATCAACCATGACGCCCATCGGCCCATCCAGCTTGGCGGCTGAAGCCAATCCGGTGTCCCCCGCAAATCCGCCTGAACCGTCGCTGGCAACGGTGGTCATCGCCGAACCTGCTATTTTTCTCAATCGTCCATTGGCGGAATCGAGAAAGAACACATTCGTCCCGGCAATTCCCACGCCGGTCGGAGCGTTCAAGATAAAGTTCGTCGCAGGTATTCCGTCTCCGTTGTATCCCTGCCCGGCTCGACCGGCGATGGTGGACAGGTTAGTGCCTTCGACCAGTCGAATTCGATGATTGCCCGTGTCGCCAATGTAAACCTTGTGATTGGAATCCACTGCCACGCCGGTTGGGCTGTCCAATTCCACATTCGTCGCCGGGCCGGTTTCGGTCGGAGTGCCTGTCTGGCCGTTGCCCGCAAAGGTGTTGATGATTCCGGCGGTGATGGCGCGCACAACATGATTTTCTGTGTCGGCAATGTAAATCGTCGCCCCGTCAACCGCGACATCATTCGGCGAATGCAACGCCGCAACCGTCGCCTGCCCCCCATCGCCTTCGTTGCCCGCCGCCCCGTTGCCCGCAATGTGCGAAACCGCAGCCGCGCCGTCCAGATCGTTGATGGCTATGATGCGATGATTTCCCGCGTCGGCAATCAGCAAACGGCTGCCGTCCAGAGCCATTCCGCGCGGATCCGTCACCACCGAATTCAACGGTGAACCAATCGCCGAACCGGGCAATCCGTTTCCGGCAATGGTGTTGATCTGGCCGTCGCTGATGGCGACTTTGCGGATGCGCCGATTGCCGCTGTCGGAAATGTAAAAGTCCCCGTTGGGCGCAACAACTACATCAGAAGGCTGATTGAGCAAGGCTTCGGTTGCCGCGCCGCCGTCGCCGTTTGCATCCAGAGCGTTCGGCGCAGCCATCCCGACTGTTCCCGCCACCACCGTCAAAGTTCCGGCTGAAACGTCCAGTTTGCGAATGACGTGATTGAATGTGTCGGCGATATAAATTTCATTCGCTGACACGACGGCAATGCCTCGCGCATTTTGAAAATCAGCGAACGGCCCTGCGCCTCCGCTGGAACCGGCAATCGTCGAAACGTTGAACGCCGATTGCGCCGACACAGCCCACCACGAAAACACCACCGCCGAAACCGCCAACCCGGCTAAACACATGAATGCGATTGCAGTCGTTTGCTGTGAACATCGGCGGCGCAAATTGCGCAGAGCATGAGATGAAATCGCCCGAAGCGTTTGTTTCATTGCCTTTACCTCTTGGATAAAAAAAGAAAAAACGGCCAGACCGGTTCAGGCTGGTTTGCGCGGAGAAACCGATCAGTCGTCAAATCTGGAAAATCAGGATTAGTCGTGGATTGTCACGCACAGGCGAAAGCTGACTGGGAGGCACAGAGCTTTGCCTTGGGAGGTCGGGTAATTTGGGCAGTGTGAAATCAAAGACGGCGCGGATTGTAGTTTTCGCGCCTTCCGCCGGTCAACAGTTTTATCCTAAATCGAACCAAACAACATTGGTACAACCAGAAAGAAACCACTGATGAACACGGATAAGCACAGATCAACACGGATCAAATTTTTGTGTGTATCTGTGTTCATCTGAGTGAATCAGTGTTTATCCGTGGTTAATCACCTGTCTCAATGTCACTTGTTCTGATTTAGACTCATTTCTGAGCTTTCAGATAAGCCAGCAGATCAGTGAGTTCTTTCTGCGTCAATTGCGCAGCAAAACCTTCGGGCATCAACGATACCGACGAAGCTTTGATGGATGCAATATCGTCGCGCGGAATGCGAACCCTGTCGTTCGGACCCGACATCAGCACTATGGCATCGCGCGTGGATTCAAAGTCGCTGATGACGCCTGTGTAGACCTGATTCGTGCTTTTGGTCGTCACGCGACGCGGTTCATGGCCGGGAACGAAAGTCGCGTTGGGAAAAACAATCGCTTCCAGAATGTCGTGGCCGGAACGAATCGCGCCAATCGAAGTCAGATCAGGCCCGACGTGTCCGCCTTCCAATCCAATCGTATGGCACACCGAACATCCGCCGCGGTTGCCGAAAAAGACGTTGCGCCCGTTGCCCACATCTCCACCTGCGGTCAGCAGCGGTTCCAGTTCGCGCAGCTTTTTCACCTGCGCGGCTTCTTCTTCGGCAAAACGATTGAGCAGGGTTTTGGACGCCACGCGAACCGATTCGGGAAAATTCTGAAACGCCTGTTCCAATCGTTTGCCGCCGACGGCTTCCAGATTGACTTCGGGTTGATTGAGCGCGGCAACCAGCGTCTGCCCGATTTCTTCATCGTTGGCGGAACGAAACGCATCCAGCAACGTCGTCAGCGTCAACGAATCGCTTTTCGGCAAAACCTCTTTCGCCAGTCGCAGCAATTGTTCGCGCGTCAATTCGGCCTGTCCCAGATTTTGCGCCGCGGAAAGTCGCAACGCCGGATCGGTTTCCGGCGACAGCACGCCCAACAGAAATTCATAAGCCGAGTCATCGAGCTTCGGATTGCGCGTCACCAAAGCGCTCAGCGCCGTCAGCCGCAGATCAACCGGTTCCGACGAATTCGCCGCAATCTGCCGCAGTTCGTTGTCCAGACTGCCAATGCGGCGCGAACGAATGACGCTGATCGTTCGCGCGCGAATTTGCGTTTCCGTACTTTTCAATCGCCGGGCAATTACCTGTTCCCACTTTGCGGGCAATTGTTTCAACGAACAACGCTCAATGACTTCCAGCAGGAACAATTGTCGTTCGACTCCCGACGATTCGTTATCCAGCGATTCCGCGATCAAGGCTTGCACCTGCGCATCGGCAACAAACGCCAGCAAGGCTTCTCTGACCGAATCGCTCTCATTGGCGTCGAACTTGTCGGCGTTGAGCCGATTTCGCAAAAACGCCTGCACTGCGCCAGCCCATTCCGCTTTCTCAGCATGCCGGGAGAAAACCCACAGCGCCGTTTTTCGCAGAGCCGCATCGGTTTCGCCCAAAAACGTAGCGGCGTGCGCGGCAACAATCGGGCTGTTGTCCAATTGATCCAACGCGATCAAGGCGGCTTTGCGCGTTCCGGCAGCGGGCGATTTCAACGCAGCGATCAAACTGCCTGGCTCATTCAACTGAATCAGCGAATAAATGATGGCGTGTTCGATGAACCGATCCTGAGCGTCGGCGGCGGCATCCAGCAACGCCGCAACGGATCGGCGGTCGCCGATTTGCCCCAATGCCGTGGCCGCATTTCGTCGCGCAGCCGGTTCATCCTGTTTGACCATTGCGGCCAATCGTTCTACGGCTTCGGCGTCTTTGCTCAAACCGACCACGTGAGCCGCCGCGATGCGCACATGAAAGTCCGTATCGTCCAGCGCCGCGCGAACGGCTTTGGCCGATTCGGGCAAAGCGATTCTGCCCAGCGCAAACACGGCGGCGCAGCGAACTTCGGCTTGATTCGATTGCTCGCGGACTTGCTTTAACGCTGCAACGGATTTTTCGCCGCCTGCCACCAGCAATTCCAAGCTGCGATCCCGAACCGCCGGACGAACGTCTTCCAACAAGCTGGCCAACTCAACCGATGACAACGATTCGAGCTTCAACTTGTCACCGCGCGGATCGTCCACCGGCGGCGCTACGGTTTTGCGAATGCGATAAATCGCGCCGCGTTTTTCGCCTTTGTGAATTTTCGAGAGCGGACAGGCATCCACATACCAGCCGCCGGTTTCCAGCAAAATCAAACTGCCGTCAGCGTCTTCCAAAATGTCCGTCGGATGAAAGTCGGGATCAGTCGAAGTGATGAAGTCGGAATCTTCGGTGCGAAACGTGGCGCCTTCGCGAAACAGTTTGTGGCGTTGCACGCGATGCGGATTGAACTGCGCTGTGAACAAATCGCCGCGAAACTCTTCGCCAAATGCCTTGCCGCGATATTGCATCAAGCCGGACGGAGCGATGCGCGCGAACTTGGTCATCACAGGCATCAATTCGCCCGTGCGTTTGAATTCGGCAATCGCCGGATGCGGTTTCGGATACACGCCGCCTTCGACAAAATGCAGCAGCGCGTCTCGCTGCCCGGCTTGCGGATCGGTGAAGTAGGTCATTGTGCCGATCATCTCTCCCGCCGCCGTGAAAATCAGTTCGACCGGATTGTCGAACCCTCCGCCGACCACGCGCTCCAGGCCTGAGCCATCCGCGCGGCTGCGCCAAATGCGCGAGGCCAGGCCTTCCAGCAATTCGCCTTCTTTGGTTTGGATTTTGTAGCCGTGCCTGCCGTGCGTCAGATACATCAAACCATCGGGGCCGAAAAACGGCCCGTGCAGACTTGCCGTGTTCAGCACGTTCCACCCGGTCAAAATCACTTCGCGGCTTTCGGAAACGCCGTCGTTGTCCTTGTCATCCAGCCGCAGAAAATCCGGCGGCGAAGCGACGTACAAACTCTGACCGCGCCACAACACGCCCATCGGCAAGCTCAGGTTGTCGGCAAAGACTTTGCTGCGGTCATAACGGCCATCGCCGTCCGTGTCTTCCAACACGCTGATACGACATTCGGGAACTTCGGCCATCTTTTTGCCGGAGACGTTTTTGCCCGACGATTCGGTGACAAACAGCCGCCCGCGATCATCCAGCACGGCCAGCATGGGATATTGCGTCAGGTCTTCGCCCGCGATTCGTTGAATCGTGAAGCCTTCGGGAACGCTGATCGTGCCGCCTTCGATGGTCAGCGTCTGCGCCGGTTGCTGCGCCCGATACTTCAACCAGCGCGCATACCCGAACCAGACCAAACCGCCCACAACCGCCAGCAGACCTACCGCCAGCCCCAGTTTGCCCAGTTTGCCCAGTTTGCCCAGTTTGCGAAGAAGCGTTGAATTCATTTGGATGACCTTTTGCGATGTGTAAGGTGAAACAGCGCGGGCATTCTCACTTCCGCGCGGGAATTCAGGCAAGCAAGAGAGATCAAAAGATTCCCTGACAACCAAAACAAATTATTGACAAGTCTGTGCTCCGATGCGAAAAAAGCGTCGCATTCGATTCCCGGCTGGCTGTCATTCAAACCAGAACAGTCAACAAATTTGCCCTTTCATTTCCATCTTTATGGACGCGGCGGAATACAAGCACGTCGTCTTAGGACTGATCTTTCTGAGATACATTTCAGGCGCGTTCGAGGAATTGCGCGTTATATCAACCAACAATTTAGAGACTATTGTATGAGCGAATTGAAAACTTGCTTTAAGAAAGTGGATTACGACCTGAGCGGCCTGCTCCACTACATTGACATCGGCGACATCGGGTTGCCGGATATCCAGCGGCCTTTCGTCTGGTCAAACGCGAAGGTGCGCGACCTGTTCGACTCGATGTATCGCGGGTTTCCAATCGGCTATCTGCTGTTCTGGGAAAACGGCACCGCCAACGGCGCGCGGCCAATCGGAATGGAAAGCAAACAGCACAAAGTCGCGTCACGCCTGATCGTAGATGGACAACAGCGATTGACTTCGTTGTTCGCCGTCTTTCGCGGCAGCAAGGTGCTGGACGAAGATTACAAAGAGCGCCTGATCGAAGTCGCCTTTCGCCCCCGCGATGGGAAATTCGAGGTCGCCGATGCCGCTATTCGCCGCGACCCGGAATGGATCGCTAACATTTCGGACATCTGGGCTTCGGGCAAATCAAGCTATCAAATGGTCAAGGCATTCCTCAAACAGTTGGAAGTCAAAGGCCCGCTTTCACCAGAAGACGAAGAACTTATCAGTCATAATCTTGACCGGCTTTTCGACCTGCAAAAGTATCCATTCACCGCGCTGGAAATCGCACCAACTGTAGACGAAGAACAAGTGGCAGACATCTTCGTTCGCATCAACAGCGAAGGCGTCCGCCTGAACCAAGCTGATTTCATCCTGACGCTGATGTCTGTGTTCTGGGACGAAGGCCGCATGGCGCTGGAAGATTTCTGCCGACGCTCACGACAAGCGCCATCGCCCGGCGCACCCGCTTCGCCGTTCAACCATTTCATCCAACCCGACCCAGACCAATTGCTGCGTGTGGCTGTGGCTTTTGGTTTTCAACGAGGACGCCTAAAGAGCGTATATCAGGTGCTGCGCGGTAAGGATTTGGACACTGGCGAATTCACCACCGAGCGACGCGACGTTCAATTCAAACTTTTGCAGGACGCGCAGGCAGAAGTGCTGAACCTGACGCACTGGCATCAATTCCTCTCATCGCTGATAGGCGCGGGCTTTCGCAGCGCGGAAATGATTTCATCACAGAATGCGTTGCTCTACGCCTATGCGTTTTACCTGATCGGTCGCAAGCGATTCGCCTTGCCTGAATACCAGTTGCAACGCCTGATCGGTCGCTGGTTTTTCGCTTCAAGCCTGACGGGGCGTTACACCAGTTCGCCGGAAACGGTCATGGATGGCGACCTGAACCGATTCAAAGCTGCAAAAGATGCAGCCGGTTTTGTCGGGATACTCGAAGAGACTATGGCCAACGAACTGACCAATGATTTCTGGACAGTGACACTGCCTGCCAATTTCGACAGTTCATCAGCTCGGAATCCAGAGTTGTTTGCTTACATTGCCGCGCAAAACCGCCTGAGCGCGACCGTGTTGTTCTCTCACAAAAAGGTTTCTGAATTGCTTGACCCCGCCATCAAGACCAAAAAGAAGGCACTCGAGCGGCATCATCTCTTCCCGCGCGCGTGGCTGGAACGTCAGGGAATCACTGATCTCAGGCAGATCAACCAGCTTGCCAACTTCGCGCTGTTGGAATGGCCAGACAACATCGGCATCAGCGATACGCCGCCGATGGAATATGCGCCGATGATTCAGGAACGCTTTTCTGCTGAAGAGTGGCAGCAGATGCATGAGTTTCATTCACTGCCGGAAGGCTGGCAAGAGATGACGTATGAGACTTTCCTGCATGAGCGGAGGAAGCTGATGGCTGCAATTACAAGACGTGGATTTGAATCCCTGAAACAACCATGAGCATCAGGGAATCCATTATTGAAGACACCGCCTTCAGTTGGTTTGCCGAATTTGGGTACACGATAGCACACTGTCTGGGGGTTGCTCTCAACGACTGAAACCAAATCTCGCCGTTCCCCAACCCAAAAAAACATACGGGTTCAAAAACGAAGCTGAATGTTTCTGCGATAAATTGTCCGCCACCCGAATCAAGTAGAAAGGCTGAGCAATTGTCCATAAGCAAAAAGCGGGCATCCGAAGATGTCCGCTTTTTGCTTTTTGAAAGTCGGGGCGAAAGGATTTGAACCTTCGACCTCTCGGTCCCGAACCGAGCGCTCTACCAGGCTGAGCCACGCCCCGAAAACTGTGTTGTAAGGATCAATACCGCCAAAAACGAAGGCGCATCTTAAAGGTCAGGTGAGGGTGTGTCAACACGGCTGCCATCGTTCGCCGACAAGCGGCAACCGATGGCAGCCTGTTCCTTCTCCTGACACTTTGGTTTTGGAAATCGCGCGAACCCAGCGTGGCTGCCGCAAATAAAGGCTCCCGGACTTTGCGACACTTCCCGCGCACACACGATTCCCAAACTTGTGAACTCTATTTGCTGATCGTGAATTTGCCGCAAGCCCGCAGCGGGAAACGCGCGGCATCTGGCGCGGACGGCATGGGCGTGCCGAGTTGCGTGTCTTCGCGAATCGCAACCGAACCGATTTTTTCCAGTTCGACGAACGCCGTTCCGCCGGGAGCGTCCGGCGCTCCGGCTTTCAGCACCTGCAAGGTTTTGGTCGAACTGCCGATCAACGGCAACCAATATCCGATCAACATCTGGCTGAAATTGACGGCGTGCGCGTCGGTCGTTTTGCAGGTTGCGGCCAACGGCGGCGGCGGCGGATTGCTGGGAAGACAAGCGCACGGGCCGTTGCTCGCTGAACCGGCGTCATAAAACAACGACACGTAAGCTTTGTACGGATCCAACCCCGTCGCAAATCCCGTGATGCTGGCCGTGCGACCGATTTTTTGCACGCTGATCAACGCGCGAACGTTGGATCGGCCAATCGGATTCAAATCCGCCGTGCCGTCGCTGCCCTTTCCCGATTGAGGAAACGACGGCGCTACATAATCCTGAAGCGACGACATTGAATTCAACGCCGCAGGCTTCATCGTCTGGTTGGCCGTTGCGTCAGTCGAAGGCTCCATGAATTTTCTGTCTGTCCCAAAATGAACGGGCGATTCAGACGCTCTCGGCAGAGACGGCATTTTCGGTCGCGCAACTGCTCCGGCATTTGCACTCAACAACCTGACCCCAAAAATTCCAATCGTCAATACCAAAGCATACATAAAAGTAACTCGAACAATCTTTGCCATTTTCGTCCTTCCTTTTCACGAACCCACACAAAACCACAGGGGTGTGGCTCTTTTAGAACGACGGTAAATCTCTGAAAATTGGAGGTTTTGGCGGATTCGCCACAATTCGAGCGAGGCCTTCGTGGTAGATATGAGTTGAAAGACCATATCTTGTTACCAGGAGG
>Ga0268299_1000752_pt1 | contig 82618 bp, 64 predicted proteins | sample NOBtaG_FD_193484 | JGI IMG/M metagenome (GOLD analysis project Ga0268299, IMG submission 193484) | Activated sludge microbial communities from bioreactor in Nijmegen, Gelderland, Netherland - NOB reactor | ecosystem: Engineered > Bioreactor > Aerobic > Activated sludge | place: Netherlands... | reverse complement strand
TCTGAGGACAGCGTGCGCCCGACGATTGGATTCGATCCGTCCACATACACCGAGACTGAGAGCTTGCTCGGTCTCACCCTCACTCAAGGCGTCCCGGTCTATGTCGTGGTGGACGGGCTCTCCTGGGATGACAACGGCCAGTTCGGATCATGGACGGTGACCTTCGTCGATCAATCAAGCGTACGAGATTGGATGCTGCTTGAGTAACGCGAAGCCGCACATCGGGCGAGGGAATCAAAATCCCCCGTACGCCATCGAGCGTACGGGGGATTTGTCCAGTTGGAAAACCGCGTGATCTTTGCGGGTTACTCGACCGTGACCGACTTGGCCAGGTTGCGCGGTTTGTCGACGCTGAGTCCGCGCCCCACAGCAACGTAGTAGGCGAGCAACTGAAGGGGCACGACGGTCAGGAGCGGCTGGAGCGGATCCATCACCGGCGGAACATAGATCACGCGATCCACGATCTTTTCGAGCTCGCGATTTCCTTCGGTGGTGACGGCGATGATGTAGCCCTTGCGCGCTTTGATCTCCTGGATGTTGGAGAGGACCTTCGAGTAAGTGCGGTCCTTCGGTGCGATGACAACGACCGGCATATTCTCGTCGATGAGTGCGATCGGCCCGTGTTTCATCTCCGCAGCAGGGTAGCCTTCCGCGTGGATGTAGGAGATCTCCTTCATCTTGAGGGCGCCCTCCAACGCGACCGGGTAGTTATACCCTCGCCCGAGGTAGAGCATGTTCTTCGCGTTGAGCAGCTCATCCGCGATCGACTTGATCGGTTCGACCGAGTTGAAGAGGATGTCTTCCATCTTCGCCGGGATGCGATAGAGTTCTTCGATCAATTCGCTGAACACATAGGAGGACAAGTCGCGCACGCGTCCGACCCACAACATGAAGAGTGCAATTGCGGTGACCTGCGCCGTGAATGCCTTGGTGCTGGCGACGCCGATTTCGATGCCTGCGTGGGTGTAGATGCCGCTCTCGACTTCGCGGGCGATGGAGCTGTTCACGACGTTGCAGATGCCCATGGCGCGGCCGCCCTTGCGCTTCACTTCGCGCAATGCCGCCAGCGTGTCCGCCGTTTCGCCGGACTGGGAGATGAAGAGCGAGAGGTCCCTGCCGCGGCGCACGATCGGGTTGCGATAGCGGAACTCGCTCGCGTGCTCGGCCTCTGCGGGAATGCGGACGAACTCCTCAATGAGGTACTTGCCGATCATCGAAGCGTGAAGCGATGTCCCGCAGGCGACGAAGAGGATGCGCTCGATCTCGAGGATTTGCTCGACCGTCAGCGCCGGACCGCCGAGGACGACGTCTCCCGTCTCCGGCTTGAGGCGTCCACGCATGGTGTTCTCGAGCGAGCGCGGCTGGTCGAAGATTTCCTTGAGCATGTAGTGCGCAAAGGATCCGCGTTCGATCGACTCCAGCTTCTGGTCGATGCTGTGCACCATCGGGTTGATCGGGGTCTTCTCGAGCGAAAAGACCTGATACTCATCGGGGGTCAGCTTGGCAACTTCGCCGTCGTTCAGGTAGACGACGTTCTGTGTGCGTCCCATGACTGCAGGAACGTCGGACGCGACGAGGTGGAAGCCCTTGCCGACACCGATGACGAGAGGGCTGCCCATGCGAGCGATGATGATGACATCGGGCTCGTCGGCGTGGATGACGGCGATCCCGAAGGTGCCGCGGATTTCACGTACCGCAAGCCGGACTGCTTCGCACAAATCGCCCGAGTAGAGCTTGGCGATCAGGTGGGCGATTACCTCGGTATCCGTCTCGGAGGCGAAGACAGTCCCCTCGCTCTCGAGCAGTGTGCGCAGCGCCGTGTGGTTTTCGACGATGCCGTTATGCACCACGGCGATCTTGCGATGTGTGTCAAAATGCGGGTGGGCGTTTGCCTCGGTGACGCCGCCGTGCGTTGCCCAGCGGGTGTGGGCGATCGAGGCGGTTCCGCGCTGTGGGAGTCGGTGGGCGGCTGCTTCGAGGTCCTTCACGTGACCGATGGCTTTGGTCGAAACGAGCCCTTTGCTGGTCACCATGGCGATGCCGGCGGAATCGTATCCGCGGTATTCCAGCATTTTGAGCCCTCCAAGGAGGAAGGAGCGCGTGTCATCAATGCCGGTACAGCCAACAATTCCGCACATAATTGTGTAGGTCCTAGGAGGGTCGCGCTCGCGGGCGCCGAGTCTTGGGCTAATTTCATGACCCGCGGCGGGCAGAACGTCAAAAGGAGTTACCCTTGCAGCCGAAAGTTTGGCGCGGGGTTTCCCCGAGCCGAATACGCAAGAACTGAACACACTTTGGGGGTAAAGCGCTACTCAGGCTCGGGTGCGCCCTCAGTGGGGGAGGGGCGCGTTGGGGCGGTGCGTCGGAGGAAGTCGGTGAGCTCCTCCGCGACTTTGCGGGGAATGCCTGGCACCGCAGCGATTTCATCGAGGCTCGCTGCGCGCAGCCGGACCACGCTGCCGAAGTGCTTGATCAACGCCTTGCGTCGCGTCGGGCCCAGCCCGGGCACACCCTCAATGCCCGTGAGAAGGGCGCTCTTGCCACGCCGATGGCGGTGGAACGTCACACCAAATCGGTGTGCCTCGTCCCGGACCCGCATCAGGAGAAACAGCGCGGGGTTCGCGCGGTTCAGCACGACGGGATTTTTCCTACCGGGGAGGAAGACGCGCTCCTCGGTGTGTTGGACGACGGAAGTTCCTTTGGAGGAGGGAAGGATGCGCGACTTGGCCAACCCCGCGACCGGCACGTGTTCCAGCAGCCCGAGTTTCTGGAGTGCGTCGCACGCCGCGCCCAGTTGTCCCTTACCCCCGTCGATGACGATCAGGTCGGGGAGGTCCTCGCTCTCTCGCGTGGAACGCGCGTAGCGACGCGAGACGACCTCGTGCATCATCGCGAAGTCATCCTGACCGACGACGGACTTGATCGCGAACTTTCGATACTGCGACTTGTCGGGTTCGCCATCGATCATGCACGTCAGCGCGCCGACAGGGAATGAGCCCTGGAAGTTTGAGATGTCGAAGCACTCAATCCGGCGAGGGGGTCGAGGGAGATCGAGTGCCTTCTGCAAATCCTCCAGCACGGCCCCGCGAGTTCGTTCACCCGCCAGAACGCGATCTAGCATCTCGCGCCCGTTCTCCAACGCCATCTGGATGAGGCGACGCTTCTCCCCGCGTTCAGGGACAGTGAGGCGTACCGGGCCTTCACGGATGTCTGCGAGCGCACGCTCCAGGCCCTCGCGATCGTCAGGCATCACGCTCAGCAAGATGTCGCGAGGCACGGAGCGCTGGCCTGCGTAGTGCTGGCCGAGAAACGCGGACAGCACTTCACCCTCTTCCGCGTTCAGATCGCGGAAATCGAAGTGCCGCGTTTCGTCCAGGCGACCACGACGAAAGTACATGACCGTGAGGAGCATGGTCCCGCGTGACCTGCTCAGCGCGACGACATCACGGTCAAAGACACGATGCGAGTGGACCTTCTCGGTTTCGACGGTGCGTACCAGCGCGCGCAGTCGATCGCGCACCATGGCAGCTCGCTCGAACTCGAGGTTCTCCGAGTATGCTTCCATCGTGGTGCGCAGGAGCGAAGTGACTTCGTCGCGACGCCCGCGCAGGAAGAGCTTCGTACCCTCCACGTATTCATCGTAGAGTTTACGATCCGCGAAACCCACGCAGGGAGCACAGCAACGGCCAATCTGGTGAAGCAGGCATGGACGCGATCGATTCGTCAGAACCGTGTCAGGGCACGAGCGAATCGGGAAGAGCTTCTGCAGGAATCGCAGCGTTTCCTTGACGGAGGAACTGCTCGCGTATGGGCCAAAGTAGAGGGCCTTGTCTCCAATGCGTCGACGACGAACGCGATGGACGCGGGGCCATTCGTGCGTGATGTCGAGGCGGAGCGAGATGTACGTCTTGTCGTCGCGCAGCCGGATGTTGTATCGTGGACGGTGCTTCTTGATCAGTGTGTTTTCAAGAAGGAGAGCTTCCTTCTCCGTGTGCGTGACGACGAACTCCACGTCGGCGATGTGACGTTGCAGGTAGACGATGAAGGGGCGCCCGTCTCCTCCCTCGCGGAAGTACGACCGCACTCGTGTGCGCAGGTTGGCCGCTTTGCCGACGTAGATCACCTGCCCATTCCTGTTCCGCATGAGGTACACCCCCGGCGAGGCAGGGAGCATCGCCACGCGTTCCTCGAGCGTCGAATCGCCGCCCAGTACGACGGTACGCGGGAGGGATTCCAACCGCTCGTCGTCGCGCTCGGCAAAGTCGTCGTCCCCCTCCGGAGAGAGACGCGCATCCCAATCGGCCGCGCGTTTTTTCGCCATCGATCAGCCTTCTTCGGGGAGGGTGCTGCCACGCGGGAACGCCGCTAGTGCCGCCGCCCGAATCACTTCGCCAATGAGATGCACCGGGAGGCCTGCGGCCACGCCAGCGGCGCGGATGTCATCGAACTCGGGGACGGCGCGCAGCACGCGTCCATCCGCGAGCGCGACCTTGATTCGGATGCTCTGGCCGCGCACTTCGATCGTTCGGAATGCACGGCGAAGCGCAAACCGCTGCACCTCGGTCACACGCACGCCGAGTGAGGTCGTGTTCTCCAACAGGAATCGCGTGAAGGAGTCGCGTTGGTGCGGCTCGCACAAGATCTCCATCCGGAGCCCGTGGCGACCCTTCTTCATGTGTGTTGGAATGATGACGCAATCGAGCGCACCGGCCGTGAGCGCATCCACCTGCGCCGCCGCAAGTTCCTGAGGAGTTTGGTCGTCGATGTCTGCCGTCAGCAGCATCAGAATTCGAATCTCGAGATCGTGCATCGGTGCGTTCGGTTCCGTTCGAGGGTTGCGGCCCGGGTCATCCCGGCCCATGCGGGGAGAAGTGCTCGAATCCGCCCGGGCCAAGGGGCTCAATCGTTCCGTTCTTTCGGCGCAGGTGCACTCCATTTCCGACTTCGACCATCCCGATGCAGCGCACGGGCGTCTCGCGGCCCGCCTCGCGCAGGACGCGCAGGACGGAGACTTCCTCAGCGGCGGTGCAGAAGAGTAGCTCGTAGTCCTCGCCGCCATACAGCACGAGATTCAAGGGGTCTTCCCTCGCGGCCGAGGCAAAGCTCGCGAGCACGGGCGAAATCGGAAGGGCATCCTGATCGAGCACGATGCGAACTCCGCTTTGGCGGGCAATCTCGTGGGCCTCGTGCGCGACGCCATCGCTCACATCGATCATCGCGAGGTCGCTCAATGCGCGGACGAGCGCTTCGCCCTCGCGCACCCGCGCGGTGGGGGAGAGGTGGCTCCGGATGAGCGGCCCATAGTCGGACTTCGGCGGGGTGGACTTGTGCTCGAGCAGTTCCAGCCCGGCCGCGCTTTCGCCGGGTGCTCCTGTCACGTAGACGCGCTGGCCGGGGAGCGCTCCACCACGCGACGCGATGTGTGAGGTTGCGGGGAGTGTACCGCAGAGTGCGAGCGTCAGCGTCCACTGGGGCGCCAGCACGATGTCGCCTCCGATCAGGCGACACCCCGCAGCGCTCAATGCGGTGTCTACGCCTTCGAAAAATGCCGTTGCCAGATCGAGGCTCGTCTCGGCGGGCGCGCCGAAGGATAGGAGAGCATGCTTGGGGCGCGCTCCCTTGCTCGCCAGATCACTCAGGTTGGATTCGACGAGTTTGCGACCCACCATCCGTCCTGTGTTCTGCGGCCAGAAGCGGAAATGGGTCCCTTCGATCATCGTGTCAGTGGTCCAGACAAGCCGCACTTCCGGGCTGTCCGCTTCGGTGATCGCAACGTCGTCGCCTGTGCCGAGTGGCAGCCCCGCGGTGTGCCTCTTGAGGATCGGCTGCAACGCGGCGAGAAGGCCGGCTTCGCCCTTGTCGGAGAGCTGCGCGCGTTGGTCGCTCATGGCGCGAGTCCCCTCGCCGCGCGGAGTTCGCGCACCGCGCTGGCAATGTCGTTCGATTTCACGATGGCGCCGATGATCGCTGCCGCGGCTGCGCTGGGAATCTGAGAGATGTTCCCCGCGTGGATTCCTCCGATCGCTACGACGGGCCGCGCGCCGGCGAGACGTAAGGCCTCTTCAACAAGTCCTACGCCGGTCGTGGCGTCCGGGTTCAACTTCGTCGTGGTTCCAAAAACCGGCCCCACGGCGATGTAGTCCACAGGCGCATTCAGAGCAGCGCGGAGTTGCTCGCTCGTGTGAGTCGAGAGACCGATGATGAAATCATTTCCGGCGCGGTGACGCGCTGCGATGGGGGAGAGGTCGTCCTGTCCCAGATGCACTCCGTCGGCGTCACAAGCCATCGCGATATCCAGGTCGTCGTTGACGATGAAGAGCGCACCTGCCTCGCGGGTCAGCGCGCGCACCGACATGGCTTCCCGCATCTGTTCGCTCGGCGATGCATTTTTGTCGCGAAGCTGAAGCACTCGTGCACCACCAGCGAGCATCTGGCGCGTCTGCCCGGTGGGGGAGAGCCCAGAGAGCGCCCGGTCGGTGATGCAGTAGATCTCGCCGCGCAGCTTCTCCACGGCGGCAGGGGTCTTCATCCGAAACGCTCTTCGGTCCAGGGGTCCCCATGGTTGTGGTAACCGTATCGTTCCCAGAATCCGCGACGATCCTCGGACATGAACTCAAATCCGTTCAGCCATTTCGCGCTCTTCCAGAAGTACAACTTGGGGAGGACGAATCGCACAGGGCCACCGTGTTCCGCCTCGAGCGGTCTGCCATCATACGTGTGCGCGATGAGCACGTTGTCCTCGAGCATGTCTGCCAAACTCGTGTTCGTCGTATAGCCGCCCGTGCTGTGCTGCATGACCCAAGCGGCGTTTCCTGCGGGCTTGCCGCATTTCTCCTCGATGGCTGCATAGAAGTCACGAAAGCGCACGCCCTTCCACTTCATGTCGAGGATCGACCAACTCGTGACGCAGTGGATATCAACGACGACTTCCGTCTGAGGCATTGCCATCAGATCTTCCCAAGTGAACGTGTGCTCGCGTTCGATCAGACCGAAGATGCGGCACGTCCATTCCGCGGGTTTCAGGATCGGCGTCTCGCCGTAAGTCAGGACAGGGAAAGCCTTGGAGAGCTTCTGTCCCGGAGGCACGCGGTTCGAATTCGCCAGTTCGGTGGCGTCGGCCTTTTTCTTGAACTTGTCGAAGAGTGACATCGTCGTTCCTTCTCTCAGTAGCGGGGGACGCCAGGATCGCACTCGATCGAGTAGCGATCGATGCCACCGACGAGATTCCGCACCTGCGTGAATCCCTGCATCGCAAGCCACCCCTGCACATTGGCAGACCGCACACCGTGGTGGCAAAGCACAACGATCTCGCGATCCAGATGCTCCTCCAGTTCATCCAGCGAAGCACGGATGGTATCCATCGGAATCAATCGCGCCTGGGGGAGATTCGCCAGGTCCCATTCCTCGCGCGTGCGCACGTCGAGCAGGAGAAAGTCATCACCACGCGCGAGTTTTTCCTTCAACTCGGTGGGGTAGCAGTAGGGGTTGTTCATGGTCTGAGCGCGCCCGGCGTCGCGTTCTCCACGCGAGGGGATATCTGGCGCACGCCAGCTTCGCGGCAGAGATCCGTCACGGTGATCAACTGCTGGAGCGTGACTCCCGCATCGCCGATCAGGATGGCACGCTGCACACCCCGATCTTGCGTGAACTCACGCAGGGCGGCGGAGAGTTCCTCGCTTGTGATGCTCCCGCCATCCAGTTCCAGACTTCCATCTGCCTTCACCCCGATGCGTGGGATGGTTTCTTCTGTCGGAGCGGGCTGGGCCGTCGCGCTCGTCGGCAGCTTCATGTCCACGACGAAGTCGCGTGACTTGATCGTGGTGCCGAGCACGAAGAAAAAGATGAGGTTGAAGATGACGTCCAGGAGGGGCGTCAGGTTCAACTCGGGCGGCGCGGTGCGCTGGCGGCGGCGACGCGAACTCATGCGTCGAGCTCGTCCGAAATCGCGGCGTCTTCCCCAATCAGGATGCGCAGGGCCTCGGCGCCCTCGGTCGGGAGAATCACCGTCTCGTAAGTCGAAATCTTCGCGCGAATCAGCGAAAGAATCAGAAACGCAGGAATGGCAATCCCGAGGCCCCACGCCGTGGTGATCAGCGCGATGTTGATGCCGCCAGCCAGTTCCTGAATGCGCGGGTTCGCGGTCGAGGTAAACTCGTTGAATGTGCTCAACATGCCGAACACGGTGCCGAGGAGTCCCATGAGCGGCGCGACGGTGTAGATGATCGAGAGCTGCGAATTCTGCTGTGCGAGCAGATCGCACTCGTTCTCGATTTCCTCGCGGAGAACTTCTGCGGCGTCTGCGTCGCCCTTCATGCGCAAGTGCGCGAGCACATTGAGCAACACGACGGCGATCGAGTGTCTCGAGTTTGCGAGCGACTGCCGTGCGGTGTCGACGCCCGAGATGCGCTTAATCTCCGCAAGGCGTTCGATGAATCCCGGAGGTGCGACTCGCGAACGGCGCAGGTTCAGGAATCCCTGAATCGAGTAGGCAACAGTCAGGATGGCCGCAGGAACGAGGCCGACCATCATAAATCCGCCGTCGATGACCCAGCGTTGCAGTAATGTCGTGGTGCCGGGATCAGTCATCGTTTCCAATGTACAAGGGGGGGGTGGAAAATGGGGCGGGGGATGCGCCTGATTGGGCCAGCATCCCCCGCTTGTGATTGCGTGCTGAGTCGTGCGTTCGCGCCCTTACTCGGACTCGGTTGCCGCTTCCTCGTTGGCCGGAGCTGCCTCTTCCGTCGCGGGCTTCTCTTCGGCGGCGGGCGTCTCCGGGGCCTTCTCGGGGGCTTGCTTTGCGATGTCCATAATGTCCGCGCCCGGGATGATGATCGGCATGGCGCCCGGGCCGGGCGCGTCATCGTCCGTGTTCGGATTCATGCGCAAGAGGACGAGCCCAATGGGACTGCCGTCGGCGACGAAAACCGGCGTGCCAAGACCTGCACTCGCAAGCTCAGCGCTCGGGATGTAGAACGTGCGCGGCTTCTCGACGATTCCCTGAATCTCGCCCGTCATCGCGGAGGGTGTACGTTTGGCGAGTTCACCCATGCGACCAAGTGTGATCGCTCCGTCCAGGATCTTCGGGGCGACGCTCTTGGAGAGGTCCACGAACGCCATCGGGGTGCTCGGCTTCTCGACCGGGCGGATGAAGGCAAGATCGAGGTCCGGATCGCGCAACACGACGACCGCGGGGATCTCCTGATTGTCCGCCGTGACGATCTTGAGGTCCTTGACCTTGGTCTCGAACTTGTCGCCGGGGCCCATGCGCGATGCAAAGCGGCGCATCATCATGTTGGCGGGATCGACCGAGGAGAGCGCCGTGACCGTCAATCCCTCTGCGGAGATCACCGTCGCGAGCGCTTCGTCGCGGCTTTCCTGGTCGTTCGAGCTCTGACCGCCGAATGCATACGACGTTGTAAGCACGATCTTGAGCGATACCACGGCTCCGGAGGACTTCTCGTGCAACGCGCGTCCGCTCTCGCGGAGGGTGTCCGCGGCAACCGCGGGGACGACAGGGACTGCGACGAAGGCGCTGGCCAACACGAGCGTGGCGAGCATTGTCTTGATTGATTTCACGTGGATGAATTCCTCGTTAATTGTGTGTGCTGCGTAAATCGACCTGCTGAATACAACTAGTTCGAAGAAACAGGAGATGGTTTGGTGCCGCGCTAAGTTACCAAGCGGGTTCGATCTCGACGAAGAGGGTCTGCGCACCGCGCTGAACCTCGATGACGAGGAACTGAATCTTGCGACCCTTTGCTCCGTCGAGGGCCGACTTGACGTCCTCGATCGTTGCGACGCTCTTGCCATCGATGGCGATGAGTTTGTCGCCGACACTGAGACCCGCGAGCGCAGCCCAACCGCCCGGCGTCACATTCTCGACCATCAGACTGGCGTCCTTGCCTGCCTGCCAATCGGGGCTCTGGCGGTCAAGGTAGGTGACCTCACGCACGGCAAGCTCGAAGTCGAGATCGCGATAGGTGCGCATCTCTCGCGTCGCCGCCGGGCGGACCGGGAGCGTGTACTTGACCTTCGATTCCTGACCTGCGCGCAGGACGGTGAACTCGACTTCGCTCCCCGCCTTGTACTGGCGGATCAACTCGCCGAAGACTTCACTGTCGTGCGGTTCGGATGCCTGAATCGTTTCGCCATCAATTGCGACAATGTAGTCACCGACTTTGAATGGTGCATCGGGATTGCCGGGGCGGCCATAGACCTGCGTAACGCGCACACCCTTGCGTCCTTCCATGCCGAGCTGCTTCGCGATTTCCTTCGTGAGTACCTGAGTGTCGACGGGAACCCACGACTTCTTGGCGTCCACACTTGGTTCGGGGGTCTTGGGGATGCCGACCTTGGCGATCGTGACGAACTGCTTGCCCTGGCGGGAGAATGTCACCGCCGTGTTCACGAGTTCCGTCTGCCCCGCGACGATTGCGGCTGTCTTTGCCTTGAAGTCGGCCACGTCCTTGATTGGCTTGTCATTGATCGCGACCAGGACGTCGTCTTCCTGAACGGGTGGCTTGGCGGTGCCGACCGCACCGCCGCTACCCATCGAGGTCACCAGCACGCCTTCGCGCGAATCGAGTTTCAGGTCTACAACCGTCCAGAGCGAGAGATCACGTACGGTGATGCCCCACTCGCGGATCTCGTGTTCCTTCTGGATCACGGGTTCGCGGCGCTCGGGCTGGACGTTGACCGTCATCGATTCCGAGCCGCGACGAAGTTCGACCTTCGCAGGAGCCCCGATCTCGAGGTTAGCGACCGCGAGATTCAGGTCCGGGAGATCTTCGTCAAAGCGCACGTTCACGGGTTCGCCATTCAGCGCCGTGACGAAATCCCCCGCCTTGATGCCGGCCTTCTCGCCCGGAGAGTTCTTCATGACGGAGGAGACGAGCACGCCCCCGGCCTTCTGTTGGCTTTTCAGGAGCGGCTGGAACACGACGCCGATGTGGGCGCGGGTGATGCTCCCCTTGGCCACGATTTCCTCGGCAACCTTGCGGGCAATGTTCGAGGGGATCGCGCCACCGAGGCCAAATCCGATTTCGTTGATCCCGATGATCTCGCCCTGCATGTTGACGAGCGGGCCGCCCGAGTTACCCGGGAAGATTGTCGCGTCGTGCCCGAGCCAACGGACGACCGAGCCAACGTCCTCACCATCAAGTTCGAACGAGCCGCTGTTGTTTGGGATCATCATCGCGGTGTTGCTGATGATGCCCAGTGTCACGGATTGCGAGAGCGCCAATGGGCTGCCCATCGCGAGAACCTCGTGTCCGACTTCCATCTTGCTCGAATCGCCCCACTTGGCGAACGGGAACGTGCGCGGCTCGTAGGGCTTGAGTCGGATGATGGCGATGTCCGTAAGCGCGTCCGTACCGACGAGTTCCGCGGGAATCTCCTCGCGCGAGGGAAGCGTCACAAAGAGGCGCGTCGCCTTGCCCGCAACGTGGTGGTTGGTGACGACCAAGCCGTCCGGGCTGATGATCGCGCCGGAACCCGAGGAGCGGTACTTGACTTCGCGACCACCGCGATAGCCGGCCTCCACGACGTGGATGCGAACGAGCGCAGGGTGGACCTGTGATTCTGCTAAATGCAGTTCGGCGTACGATGCCTGCCTGGCACTCGCGCCTGTTCCGGTCGTGCCGCACCCGGAGATGCCAAGAACCAAGACGCCGCCCATGAGAATGGCGGTCGTATAGCATAGAGCGGACTTCTTGATGGAGTTCAAACGGCGTGATGAAATCGTTTTCAAATGGAGCTTCTCCCTGAGGATCGAAAAACTGGGCGACTTTCCGTGCCGGGCGGTTAGGGTGTCAACGAGAGCGCTCCGCGCGCAGCTCTCCGGCGAACACCAGAATCCGAGCAACATAACCCTTGAATCAGTACGCTCTCGCGTCCCGAAACTTGGTGAATTCAACAATTACGGTTAAGACAAGGCCCTCCAACCCGGTGACCTCGATTAAGAACCCCCAACCCTCTCACGATGATTCTCGCCCACCGAGGGCCCGGTTCGAGCCGCAACCGGCGGGGCAGGGGCCACCCGAGCCGCGATCGAAGTGGCCGTGGAGGCGACTCGGCGCATCGGCTGGCCTGGCCGCGTTGTCTGCTGTCATCCTTCAGCTTGCGTACCATCCCTTCAACTGGAGCTTCACCCCATTCGTCGCCCTCTTCCCGTGGCTCTGGGGGCTTCGCAAGCTGACCCCGGGGCAGGCATTTCTCGTCAGTCTCGTGTTTGGGACACTGAACTCCTTGGGCGCGTTCTACTTCCTGTTTCCACTCAAGCAGTACTATGGGGCGGTCGTGTTCGGCTTCCCGATCCAGTTCCTCTACTTTGGCGCGCACGTGGGAATTGTAGGCGCATTGACCGTCTGGTTCGGCAGGAAGAGTGGCGCTTGGATGGCAACCTTCCTCGGCGCCCTGGCCTGGGGAGGCATGGAGTATTGGAAGGGCACCGGCCTGCTCGCGGTTCCGATTGGGTTCCTAGGGCACGGGGTGGGGGAGTGGGCGTCCTTTGCTCAGGTCGCCAGCATCGGCGGCGTGCCACTCGTGTCGGCGATCATCTTTGGATTCAATCTCTCGCTGATGTCGGCCGTGGCAGCATGGAAAGCAGGGTGGGGCGTCGTGGACGGAGGATTGCGCCTCGCCGCATTCGTACTGATCATCGGCCTGGCCGCCGGGTGGGGGAGCGTCCGCATCAACGCTCTCGAAGAGGACATGGCGAACTCGAACCGAGAACTTAAGGTCGCCGTCATCCAGACCAACGTCGAACAGCCGCGAAAGTTCCAGAGCTACTCCGAATCCGATATCGAGCTGAGACGTGAACTCCAGCGCACCATCGCGGCGGACCTGCTCGCGCAGTTCGATGAAGTCGAACGCAACGAAGTTGACCTAATCATTACCCCAGAATCCGCAGTCTCCGACGATACATTCGACCGCGATCCCATCCTGCAACGCGAGGTCCAAGACCGCGCGCGCGACCTAAGGACTCCAATCCTGCTCGGAGCCCTCGACATTATCTTCGAATCACGAGAAGGGGTCGAAACCGAGATTCCGCAAGAGGCACTCAACGAGGCCGGGGACGAGATCCACAAGGTGAAGTACTTTAACGCGCTCTGGCTCTTCCAGCCCGATGGCACAGAACCCATTCGGCAGAAGGCAGACTTCGCCAAGATCCAGCTCGTGCCGTTTGGCGAGACCATCCCCTACCTCGACAAGATTCCCGGCGCAGTCGAGAGCATCGTCGGGATCGGCACCTTCGAACGTGGGCGCATGGAGTCGCCGATTCCCCTCCAGTATGGCGAGACGGATCCAGCGACGGGGGAGCAACCAGCCCCAGTCTTGATGGGCATGTCCGTGTGCTTCGAGGACATGATCCCGTGGCTGCACCGAGGATACGCGCGCAACAAGGCCGATCTCTTCGTCAACGCCACGAACGACGCTTGGTACGATCCCCTGCCCGGATCGGCGATCCATTCGAACACGGCGCGTTGGCGCTGTATCGAGACTGGAGTCCCGATGGTTCGCGCCACGAACACGGGGCTCTCTCAGGTCATCGACGGAACGGGCACCGTGCTCGAACAACTCGAACCCGGCATCAAGGCGATCGGGCGCTGGACGATCACGCTGCCAGTCGAGAAGTCCGTCACGCTCTATGCAAGATTCGGCGACTGGTTCGGGCTGCTTTCCCTGCTCGGCACCATCGCTTCGTTCGTCTTCTTCCGCCTGAGGCGGGACGAGGATGCGGCGGCCGGCGGATGAGCTGAGGACTGCAGCGGGTCCTACCGGGCCCCTCATGTGGGGTCTGGGTGGCCGATCTGCCCCTCTTTGGCGTCCTGTTGCAGAGTCGTTAAATGCAAATTTAACGACGCTGCATGGATAATTGATAATAAACGCTTTAAAATGCGATTCTTAATTCGATTTAGCGGCACCGATACTCAGGTGCACCTACTCTAGGGTTGTTTCACGAAGCTCGTCCAGCATCCGGCGAGAAGGAATGTAGAGTTCTCCATTCTCCGAAGGAACTCTTCTCGATCACCATGGCTGAGATACCCACGGATCACGATTGCGAGAGCAATGGGGACCAGCAAACTCCCAAGTCTTGCATTCTTGAGTACCACACTCATCCAAACTCCGAACACCATCGCCCCCGCCAAGGTCATGCTGCCGAACCAGATTCTAAACATCAGCGGGATGGCGGCGATCACCTGGCCCGTTGGGTCAGCCTTGAATGCACCCGGGGAGCCTGTACCCTGTTGGGAACGCCGCGATTCGAGCGCGAGAAAGTTTGGGGTGGTAAGCGCACCCGAGAGCGTCGGTCGGGTCGCGCTCCGGCAGCCAGTCGGGGAATCTGCGACTCTGAGACTTGGGTTTCAGCTCTCCCGGCGGTAGATCAGATCATGTGACAGGAACTTCTGCCGGTTCGACGTGCTTACCCCCCCATCGACCCTTGAATGCAGCAACCAACATCACGATGTGTGCGCAGTTTTCACTCCCCTCTTCGAGGACTTCGTGGACCTCGCGTTCGAAGGGGAGAAACTTGAATCCGCGCCTCGCGCAAAACTGGGAGAACACATACATGACAACGGCCAGTGCCAGCCACGTCATTTGCCTCCGGTCCGTCAGTGCATCGCGGATGTCATGGCGCCAGCACCACGCCCACACCAACATGACGAAGGGCATCCCCTTGATCATGTAGTCGGTGCCGACGAAGTGCAGCTCGCGCGCAAAGAGCGCAGCCGCAACAACAAGGAGCATGGTGGCGAATTTAGTGCGCTGGGTCGCCGCTCGTGTCGCGTAGACCGCGAACATCGTTCCCGCGATCAGGATAGCCCCTTTCTCTTGCAGCTTCTTGTTTCCGAGGAAATCCAATCCAGGAACCCAATGCGATCCCATCAGCAACAATGTCATGATCGGAATCACGAACAAGAATCGCCAATCGACGGTTCGTCTTAGTGCAGTCGCTTCACTCATGATCTCTTGGAAGAGTCGGGGTGGAAGGGTGGAATCCATAGCACTCTCAATGCATCGGAACGTCGATCCGTGCAGGGTTAACTCTGCGGGCACATGGGTGCCCCTTTCGCCATAGCAACCTTCGAGAAAAGCAGTGATTTGGGTGGAAATGCAAGCCCGTCCGAGCGGTCGGGCGCAGAAATTGAAAGAAGTGCTAGTTCGCGCGCTCAAGCACGATGTTGAAGAGGCGCGAGACGTACTCGGGGGAGTTCTCCTGGAGGGTCTTCATCCGCTGGAGATACACTTTCCTGAGAGTACGCGTGAAGAATCCGATGACGGGTAGCATGGCGATCAGCACGAGGGCCGTGATAACCTGTGTCGCGTTCTGGGAGGCGATTTCATTCACGAACCTGCCGAGCACGCCCTGCGTGGCGACGCCCTCTGCCGAGTCAAGGATCGGCGCGATCACCCAATTGTAGAGCGAGATCGCCAGCAGAGAAAGTACGGTGACTGAGACGCCGAGAATCACGGCATACATGGCCGCCGTCAAAATCGCGACGATGGCGGCGAAGCTCGAATCGATGAGGTTCGAGCCACCCGCGAGTTTGAGTCGGGTCGTCGCATCGCTGACAGCGTTCACCGAAAGCATCCAATACAGCGGCCGGACCAGCCACACCACCATCAGCGTGAACGCGACCATTAACATCCAGTCGCCGAGCGAGAGCGCCCCCCGCACCGAGAGATTCGATGCCGAATAGACGGTGATCGCGACCAGCCACGGCAGCGCCAGCACAATCGCTGAGAGGATATGATTCCCCTGTCGTCCCTCAAGCACGACAGCTTCGGCGTACTCCTCGGCGCGACACGGGGTGAGCCACAACTCGCGCAAAATCGGCACATAGACGACGTCACCGATCACGTCCTGAAACTCGGGGGGTACCCACGAGACTTCGCGTTTTTGCCCGCGGAGATAGATCGACGCGAACCACATCAGAAACCCGATCAGCAGCAATGCGCAGCACGATCCGGGGGAGTTCATGACAAGAGCGATAAATGCAGCGGGCATGGTGAGGTAAGGCAGCATCGGGAGGATGGTGCCCATCGGGTCAGCTTTCAACCCGCTGAGCACACTCCCCCGCTGCTTGCGGCGAGCTTCGAATGCGAGGAAAACCGGATTCGTGAGCGCACCCCTCAGGGTCGCGTCACGCTCCATCAACCAGCGTGGGAAGCTCGCGCTGGATTCCAGTGCAACATCGCTCACTCGCCGTAGAGCTCCGCCGTCGTGCCCTTGATGCTGCCCTCGATCTTTGCGTCCTTGTGGACGAGCAACTTGATTGGGCGATCTGCGATGATCGACCCCTTGATGTGTGTCCCGGGCCCGACGCGCACGGTATCGGGTTGGTCCTCGTTCACGAGGTTGTTCTTCCCTTCCTTCGGGTCGCGGAGGCGGACGTCCTTGCGGATCAGGGCCTTCTCGAGGTTCACATCACCCCTGCGATTCTCGATCCGATCCACGGTGGCCGGGCCGGTGACGTTGATCGCGCCCGTGACCGTGCGGAGTGCGCTCTTGATGACGGAGTCCGGGCCGACCTGGATCGAGCCGGTGACGGTCTCGACACTGGAGGCAACCTTGGTCCCATCGTTGAGTTCAACCGATCCTGTGACGGTCTCGATGCCCTTGCGAAATTCTGCCTTCCGCCCGGCCGTCACATTGCCCGTGACCGTCTTGACCTGACCGCGAATCAGAACCGAATCGCCGAGTTCGACATCGCCGTTCACCGTGCGGATGTTGCCGATGGTGGACTTGTCCCCCACCGTCACCATTCCGTTCACCACGCTGGCGCCGGCGAGGGTGGCGTTCTTGCCAACCGAGATCGATCCGTTGACCGTCTTGAGGTTCCGACTTTGCGTCGCGCCGTCGAGAACTTCTAGGTTCTTGTTCACATCGTTGGGGCCGCCCAAGGCGATGCTCGAGACCCCCGCAAAAAGGCACGTCACGATGGCGAATGTGGTGGATGCCTTAAGAAATCTGTTCATGAAACTTTGCTCCGGATAGGTTGAGGCCTTCACCAGATAAGAGTGTCAGAATGGGCGAATCGGTTGGCGGGGGAAAGTCAGAAGGCTATCCTTTAATGTTTAGGGAGTCGCCCTGGAAGGTGACAATATTGAAAGGAGACGATTTGCGAGAAGTTTTAGGTCGGATCGGCGTATCGTTCCATTTGCTTCTCTCGGCTGGTTCGGCCCATTTTACCCCTTCGACCCAGAATGGGGGTCACGATGATTCGTCGCGGTCCTGGAACGACCTCATGCGGCGAATGAGGTAGCTTACTTCTCGCGGATTTGAGCGCATGCCAGTCGGTGACCTATTCGGAGGGCTGTTCGGCAAGGGTTCCCCTAAGGAACTCGCTGAGCCGTTGCGCCGTCGCGCCCGCATCGAAGCCGCATGGGACGAATCCCGCAAGGTCGCAGCAAGTGGGGGAACCGTCGAGGAAATCCGCCGCCCGTGTGTTCTCCTCGGGGAGGAGTTTCTCGCGGCAAAGCAGGACGCTGCCGAGGTTTTCGAGTTCGTCCACAAAGCTGTGCCCGCCGATCCATACTGGCGAATGAAGCTGGTGCAGGAACTTCTCAAGCGCCCGCGCTTGCAGAGGGATCTTCTCGCAATCCTCGAAGCGGAATGCGTCGCGCAAACTGGGAACCTGACCCTCTGGCGACGTCTCCTGCGCGAAGCTGCCAACAATAATGACTCCGCGCTCCTGGGGCGTTCGTACGAACTTCTCGTTCTGACGCTGCGCGATAGTTTCCCCGCCCCCGGCGAAGCCCGCTGGTACGACGCCGCCACAAGAGAAGATGCGCTTAAGCTCTTCAAGACTTCGCTGGACGCAGCCGCAGGGCGCGTTCGCGCTCTCTCGCGCGAAGACGACAAGGCGCGACAAATCCTCGCGCTCAAGGAGGCATACGAGGGGGTCGAGCCCTCCCCCACCTCGTTGCTGACGCGCGCCCAGGACGCGCGCAAACGCGGCCTCAACGACCCGCAAACCGCTGGGCTCGCGCTTCAAGCGTTGATGGCCAATCCAGACGATCTCGATCTCAAGGCGTGGGTCGCTTCGTTGCTTGTGCGGCAGCAAGGACTGGAAGAGGAAGGGATCGAGCTCTATCGCCAGCTCTGCGCCTCGTCACCTCGCGACCCGAATCTTGCTCGAGAGCTTGTCTCCGCGCTGAAGGGTTCCGGCATCGTCGGGGAGGGGGATCTTCCGTACCTCAAACTTCACCTCGCGAATCATCCGGACGACCAGCGCGCTCTCGAACTTCTGGCGGACTTCTTCATGGCGACAGAGGACATATCGGACGAAGCGCTCGAGGTGTATCGAGTCGCGGCGGCGTCGAGCCCCAAGCGCGGACACTACTTACGCCTCCTCGGGAAAGCGCAGACGAGCAGAGGGAATTGGTCCACGGCGATCGACATCTTCAAGGAACTTGGCTCCGAGGGAACGAGCGACGAAGAGGTCCTTCTCCCGCTCGCGGCTGCCTATGCGGAATTCGGCCGAGGTGATCAGGACGCGATCGATGTGTATGCGAGGGCCATCGCGCTCGGCTCGATGAAGGCCGAAGTGCACGAGCTGTATTGTCGTCATCTCTACATGCGCCACCGCGGCGAGCCAGAAAGCATCTCCCAGTTCACGCAGACGCGAAAGCACTTCCCCAAGTCGATGTGGGCGCGCCTTGGAACGTTGGATCACCTGATCTCCACGGGAGATCATGTGCGCGCGTTGGAACTCGCGGCGGGCATCCTGCTCGAGACGCCGCGCGACCTTGAAGCCCAGAAGTTTGCGGCGCACGCACTCGCGGGAAATTTTTCGCGCACACAGATGCGCATCATCTCCGGGATGCCGAACGACGCCGCACTCGGCGTATTGGAGAAGGCGCACCAATTGCAGGACGACGCGATGCCCATCACACAGTTGCTCGTGCGTCGACGTCTCGATGCAGGCATCCGCGATGAAGATACCGCGCGCCTCCTCGGAGATCTCTGCCGGCGGAATCCTGATGCCTTGGACCTTCGTCTCGCGCGTGCGGATTTGCTCTTTGATCTTGAACAGCAAGGGAACGCGATCGAGCTCTATCGCGAATTGATCGATCGGCACCGCGCAGGTGGTCCCGGCGCGAGCATGGCTGCGGTGATGAAGCCCGACCATCGCGACCGTATCCTGACGCGCGTCGCGACCTATCTCGTGGCAACGCGTTCGGCTGGGCCCGGCGATATCGACCTCGTGCTGGAGGCATCGGCGCTTCCAGTAGCACCCGCCGAGTGGGTGCACTGCGCCGCAAATCTCCTGATCGAACACAGCCTGGAACATCCGATGCGCATGCCGACGCTCGAACGCGCTGCGTCCCTCTTCCCCGAGGAAGAGAAGTTCGAACGCGCGCTCGTCGAGGTGAAGGCACAGCGTGGCAATCCGCGCCCGGCACTGCGCTTCGTTGTGCGTCGTCTTCAACAGGGTGCGGATGATCCGGACTTGGCCACGCTGCTGCGCGCGATGGCTGCTCTGGTTCAGCCCGATCAGGTCGGAGAAGAAGTCTCGGAGCGACTCAAGTATCATTTGGACAGCAAGAAGAAGTCGGCGGAGATGTGCGAGGGCATCGTCGAAGTACTCGCCGTGTCACGCGTCCCCGCGGCAGAACATGTCGAGTTCTTCGAGAGTCTCCTCTCCCACGCACCGAAGAATTCAAGTGTGCTGCAATCACTCGGCGCCTGCTACGAAGCAGCCGGGCGCGACGCTCGCGCCTCCGAGTGCTACCAGAGGGCGGCGATTTCGGCGTCCGTCGATGAGGAACTCGTACTGCGTATTGCGCGTCTCGATGCGCGCATCCAGCGCCATGACGCGAACAGCATGAAGGTCGCAGAGAAGGCGCATCAGCTCGAACCGGAAGACGTGGATCTCGCGCTGCATTTGGCCGCGTGTCGTCTGGAACTCGGTCAACTCGAGGCCGCGGAGACCGTGTTCCGTGCGTTGCTCGACCGGAAGGATGAAACCATCGCCGCACGCGTCGTCGCACTTCTCGACAACTGTCTCGCCGTCAGCACGTCGCAGCCGGACTTGCTTCTTCTGCAGGTGCGCGCATCGATTCGTCTCGGCCGATTCGAGCAGGCGCTTTCTTCGCTCGGCAGACTTCAGCCGCACTACCATCGGCTCTTCTCGCAGTTGCTGGATGCCTACGGGGACTTGATCGTCGCGTGCCCCGACAATCCCCGCGCGCGCGTCGAACGTGGAGTCTTGTGGCGCCTTGCGGGCCAGCTCCCCGAGGCAGTGGAAGACCTTGCAATCGCTTACAAGGCCGCGCCCGAGAACGCCGGTATCGTTGCGGAGTACGCCGAGGTTCTCGCGCAGAAACTCGAGTCCGAGAAGAGCGAGGACGCGCCGCAGTGGGCCCAACTCGGCGAGTTGCTCTTCGAATGTGATGACATCGATGGCGCCATGGACGCCTGCGTGAATGCGGTCGAGGCCGATCCGACAAACGCCGCCAGTCTTCACCTCCTTGCGCAGGTGCAAATGCACACGGGGGCGTTGGAGCTGTGCCGCGACACGATCAAACGTCTCCCCCGCTCCCCGAAGGTGTTTGCGCTGCTGCAGAAGCTCGCTCGTGCTTATGAGGATCGAGAGGACCACACCTCGGCCGCGATGGTTTTGACGGAGGCGCTCGACATCTCCGGCGGTCAGCGAGAGATGATCGAGCGACTGCGCGAACTCCATCGCAAGAGCGCCGAGGTCGCGCAGGCACAGTCGGAGCGAAGCGAGGTCCTTTCAGCGCTGTCGAGCCGCGCGCAGACTCGTTACGATCTCCGAGAGGAAATCGGCCGCGGCACGATGGGTCTCGTCTTTAAAGCATACGACAAGGAACTCGACGAGATCGTTGTGCTCAAAATCCTCCCCGAGCACTTCGCGTCGAACCCGGAGATGGTCGCGCGCTTCCGTATGGAAGCGAAGGCGGCCCGCAAGCTCGCGCACCCGAACATCGTCCGCATTCATGACATCGGCGAAGAGGACGGACGCAAGCACCTCTCGATGGAATACGTCAGCGGCGGCGACCTCAAAGCAGCACTTCAGGAGCGCAGGAAGTTCACCCCCGAGGATGCGACGCGGGTCGTGCGTGAGATTGCGCGAGCGCTCGTGCACGCGCACGGGGAGGGCGTCCTGCACCGTGACCTCAAGCCTGCGAACATTCTCCTGACGCGCAGTGGCCGCGTGAAGCTCAGCGACTTCGGAATCGCTGCGATGTTCTCGCAATCCGAGCCCATCGGCGACCGCAACGAGGCGACCCACACCGACACGGTCGCGGGGACTCCTCTCTATATGAGCCCGGAACAATTCACGGGCGGCGCGCTGGGTGCCCCCAGCGATCTCTATTCGCTAGGCGTCATCTACTACGAACTGCTCTCGGGAGCCCCGCCATTCATGCGCGGGTCGGTTTCCTATCATCACCAGTTCACCCCGCCCGAACCGATTGAGGGTGTGCCGGAGAACATCTGGCACGTCGTCGAACGCCTCATGGCAAAGGACCCCGGCGTGCGCTATCAGTCCGCGCTGGATCTGCTCGCGGCGCTGGACACCACGGGCGTCGTGGACCACGACGGTCGGCTGTCGACGCGAAATGGTGCGCGGATTACTTCGATTTCGGAAGACCCCACTCCCCTGCCGACCAAGGGATAGTTCGGGCCACCTTAGCCGCGTCGCCGCATCCGATAGCGGAACGACTCCTGGGCCATCTTGAATACTTCTTCGATTTGCTCGGCGTTCTTGATGAAATCCCCATCCGCGCGCGCGTGACGGGCGTTCACCTCGCGCGTCACGTTCTCATCCTCGGGTTTCAGCTTCCACCATCTCTCGAGCGCGTCGGCGCATCCGCCGATGGAGCGGTCCGTCGCGATGATCGCGTTCCAGCGTTTTCCCTTCACATCGAGTTCGTTGAATGCCGCTTCGTATGCAGGGAGAGGCGCAACAATCGGCAGCGCGCCACACGCCATCCCCTCCATCAGTGAAACCGCAAACAGGTCCGTCGCGGGAAACGAGATGAATGCGTCCGCGGCGCGATAGTACGTCACCATCTGCGCTGGGGTGAGGTACTCATCGACGAATCGAATGCTCGGTTCTTCTGCGCCAAGCGCGCGCACCTGCGCCCAGGCATCACTCGGGGCGCTCCCCCGCAGCATGATCATCCCTGCGCCTTCCGAGCGCCTGCTGTTGATGAATTGTCGCCATCCCTCGACGATGAAGTGCGCGCCGAGGTGTTCCGTCGCGTTCCTTGGGCTCAGTACGATTCGTGAGGTTGGTTCAATGTTCAGGGCTGCGCGCGCCTCTGCGCGATCCCCCGTGCAAAACATGCGCGTGTCACATCCCCACGGGAAGAGTTTCATGCAGGAGGGACGAGCCTCGATGAACTCGAACAGCGATTGTTCCATGCCTGGGGCGTTGGCCGTGAGCGCATCCGCTGCCGCCACCGCGCTCTCGACGAGTTCCCGTAGCGTCGGATCGTCCTTCGGCCAGACGAGCATGTCGCTTCCCCACGGCATCAACACGCGCGGGATGTTCTCCACGTGAGGGATGATCGGGCCGTAACCGAGCGCCTCCATCGCGATGACGAAGTTGGGTTGGAAGGCGAGGATGCGCGGCACGTACGCGCGATGTTTGAAGCGGTTGTTGCCGACGCGATGATCGGTGATTTTGTACGCGAGGATTTTCGTCGCGATCGACATCTCTGGGTGCTCGACGCGCACGCCGCGAATCGGAGCGCGAGGAGAAGTGTCCGAGAGGAGCAACACCTCGTGCGCACATCGCGCGAGGAATTCCGCCCACCGCACAGTGTGATTGTTTGCGGCACTGGCGAGGATGGCGATCTTCAAGGACGTGGGCTCCGCGCACGAGTGATGAGTTCCCGGTAGTACGATTCGAGGCGCACGGCGACGGACTCGAGTGAGAAGTGCTCCAGGATGTATCGGCGCGCGCGTTCTCCGCAGTCGCCTCTTAGCTGGTGGCTCTGAAACATGCGGCGCATTTCCCGCGCGAGCGCATCCATGTCGCCCGTCGGATAGAGCGCTCCCGCCACTTCTCCACCAAATCCAGTGAGCACCTCCTCACACCCGCCGGCGCGAGGCATGGTCGCGCCCAGACCGCACGACATCTGCTCGAGGAGCGCGTTGCTCATGCCCTCGATGTGCGAAGCTGAGACGGCATAGCCTGCGTCGAGCAGCACGGGGCGCACGTCCGTCAGGGCTCCGGTAAACGTTACGCGATCCGCGATACCCTGTTCGCGCACCTGCGCTTCAAGTGCAGCGCGAAGCGGACCATCGCCGACGATGGTGAGGCGAGCATCCGCGATTCCTTCCGCTGCAATGCGGAACGCCGAGAGGAGCCCTGACACGTTCTTCACCTCGACCAGGCGACCGACGAATACCGCGTGGGGGGGAGTATCACCGCGTGCAGGATCTGGACAGAAGTACTCGGTGTCGATTCCGTTTGGAATCGTCTTGATCGGGCATTCCTTGTCACCGTGAAAGCTTCGGAGCCACCCGCCGCTTTCAACATCTTCAAAGATCTGGCGTGAGAGTGCGGTGAACGCGGACGGAAACCGGGTTGCACGGCGAGTCAACATGCCGCCGAATCCAAGCTCGTGGAGCTTCTTGAAATCCAGCAAGTCACCCGACGAACAGATCGTCGAAACGCACGCGGCTTTCGTCTCCAACGCAACGTCGATCGCCGCGATCGTGTGGAGATAAACCTGGCGGCAATGGTGCACATCGAACGGCCCGAGCCGTCGTAATTCCGCCCGTACTTGGCGCAGGTACGTGTAACCCCAAAGCGGGCCGACCGCCCTTGGGCGGATCGTGCGCCAGACGCGCATGCGCTTGCTGTCCTGCTCCATCTCGGGGAACCCGTCGCGTGCGAGCGTAATCACTTCCACGCTGTGCCCGCGACGCGCGAGCGTGCGTGAGAGACGTTGCGTGGCGATCTCCGACCCCCCGATGGCGGGGGGATACTTTGAGGTCACCATCGCAATGCGGAGGGGGGGCAAATCGCTCATCGGCTTGGTATCCTCATTGCGGAGGCATGCCCGGGCAACCACGCTCGTTACTTTCGCGGTGCGGAGTGACACGCCCCATGGAGGATTGAGTGGCTCGGCGGCCAAAAAAGCGGCTCACACGCAAGGAACAGTGGGAACTCTTCAAGCGGGCCTTTCCCGAGGCCAGGGCGCTGGCATACCCCTATCGGCACCTCCTGCTGGGAGGCTGCGTCCTGCTGCTCATTAACCGCCTCGCGAGTCTCGTCCTCCCGGCGGCACCGAAATTCCTCATCGATGACGCGCTAGCGAACAAAGATCTTAACCTACTCTACATCATCATCACCGCCGTCGTCATCGCGTCGTTGATCCAAGGGGTCACGATCTTCTTCCTGACACAGACGATCAGCAAGGCAGGGCAGCGCCTCATCCGCGACCTACGCGCAAAGCTCCACGATCACATCATCCACCTGCCGCTTCGGTATTTCGACCAGAACCGCTCTGGCGAGGTCGCCGCCCGCGTGATGAGCGACGTCGAGGGGGTGCGCAACCTGATCGGCACGGGGATCATCGAACTGTTGAACGGAGCGCTGACGGCCCTGTTCGTCGGGATCATCCTCCTCTACATGAACTGGAAGCTGACCGTGATGTCGGTCTCGTTCATGGGAATCTTTGCGATCATCGTCGTTCGGGCGTTCGCGCATCTGCGGCCGATTTTTCAGGAACGGCAGGAGACGAACTCGCTCGTCTATGGGCGGTTGATCGAGAGCTTCGGCGGCGTGCGCGTCGTGAAGGCATACACGACCGAAGAACGCGAAGGCACCGTCTTCGGCGAAGGCATCGACAAACTCCTCCAGGCGATCCTGCGCACGATCAACACGATCGCTCTTCTTGCACTCTCGACGTCCGGGCTCGTTGGCGTGCTGGGCGCGCTGGTCCTCTTCGTGGCCGGGCATCAGATCATGGCCGGTGAGATGACCCCCGGCGAGTTGCTCAGCTACGCATTCTATCTGGTCATGTTGATCGGGCCGGTCGCGCAGGCCGTCAGCATCAGCAGCGCGCTGAGCGAGGCCTTCGCCGGGCTCGATCGCATGCGCGAGGTCCTCAACGTGCAGCGCGAGGATGCGGATAACAGCGACCGAACCCCAATCGAGAAGATCGATGGCCGCATCGAATTCGAAGATGTCGGCTTCCAATACGAAGAGGGAAAACCCGTGCTGAGCGGCGTTTCGTTCCTCGGAGAACCGGGCTCCGTCAACGCGCTTGTCGGCCCATCAGGGAGCGGCAAATCCACGATCATGGGGCTGATCGCGGGATTCTACAAACCACTTTCCGGGCGGGTCATCGTCGATGGACGCGACCTCTCGGGGGTGCGCCTTGACTCATATCGCGCGCAGCTCGGCGTCGTGCTGCAGGAGAACTTTCTGTTTGATGGCACCGTGAAGGAAAACCTGCTCTACGCGCGTCCCGACGCGACGATGGAACAACTTACGGAGGCGGCCCAGACAGCGAACTGCCTCGAGTTCATCCTGAGTCTCGCCGATGGTTGGGAGACGATCATTGGTGAACGTGGTGTGAAACTAAGCGGAGGCCAACGCCAGCGCATCGCAATCGCGCGCGCGATCCTCGCCAATCCCCGCATCCTTTTGCTGGACGAGGCGACCAGCTCGCTCGATAGCGAATCTGAAGCGCTGATCCAGGAGGGCCTTAAGGCACTCATGAAAGGGCGCACGACATTCGTCATCGCGCATCGCCTTTCGACGGTGCGCAGCGCGACGCAGATCCTCGTGGTCGAGAACGGGGAGATCGTCGAGCGCGGCCGCCACGCGGAGCTCCTTCGCGCGAAGGGGCGCTATCACGACATGTACACGCTGCAGCACGGACTCGACGATCGCATCGGCGAGGACGAGAACGAGTCAGAAAAGGCCGAGGACTCGGCAAATGGAGGGGACGACCCGAGCGATCGGCGCGGGCGGGACCCCTTGGAGAAGATCCTCGGCTAAGCTGTGGATATCACAACCCACTGAGTTTAGGCGGGGGCCGTCTTAATCAAGTTTTTACTAAATACTTTTATCAACTGGCAAGGCACGCGCCTTGTATCCATCCAACACGCGTAGTTCAGCAGCAAAATCCAGTATCGCCATCAAGCGTATCTGGTGCCGCTGCTAAAGGGTTTCCATCCCCGCCAGGGCATCTTGACGGTGTACGAGACATCATGCATCGTTTCGACAACGGGTGGGGATCACCCGCGATTGAAGAGAGGAAACTCCCGTTTCAGGAGTGACCAGTATGAGCACATTCGGTTCGAACGGAGTCGGCTCGACCGGCTCGCACAGACCCGATCACGCGTGGACGGAGGAGACGACGACAGCTCTCCCTGCCCTCGCAGGTATGCAGTCCCCGACCGCCTTCGCGATGTCCTTCGTCGCGCCGCGGATTGCGGATGGTGAATTCGCCAAGCGGCTCCTCGCGGACGTTTGTTCGCGCTGCCGTACGACGATCGACAATTACAAACTCCAGCGGCGCATCGAGCGTGATCTCGGCGTCCGCCTTCCGATCAGCGGCGATCAGGTGCCGTGCATGATGAACGAGGTCCGTCGCTTTCAGTGGCTCGAAGCAGAGCGTGCCGGCCGCGACATCTGGGCGGAGCGCGACAAGAAGAACCCGGAGCGCGTTGCCCTCTCCGAATGGTTCCGCAAGCACTTCGGTGCGTGGTACCTGCACCATCAGGGTGTCTGTGCGAAAGGATCCTGCGCGATCGCACATTGAACGCGGGCCCTCGTGGCCGCCACATCCGAGCTGAGTCGGTGGGTGACGGGTGCCTCGCCACCCACAGGGCTCATTCTCAGATACTGGGCTCGTCTCCGGCAACAGGGGGCGCGTCGTCCGTTTTCCTCGTTGGGACCGCGCGGTGCCAAATGCTCCTTAGCGTGCGCATCGAGCTGTCCAGATAACTCTGGCACACCGGGATGACGAAGAGCGTCAGCACGGTCGAGGAAGCGAGTCCTCCGATCACGGCGACCGCCATGGCTTGGCGCAGTTCCGCGCCATCGCCGATGCCCAGCGCCAAAGGCAGCAGCCCAAGGAGCGTCGTACCCGTCGTCATAAACACCGGGCGCAGGCGACGATCACATCCAATGAGGATCGAGTCCTCCTCCGTGATACTCGGGTCCTCGCGAACCTGATTTACGCAGTCGAGAAGCACGATCGCGTTGTTCACCACGATCCCTCCCAACATCACGATGCCAATGAAGGCCATCACGTTCAGCGTCTGACCCATCAGGATGAAGAGTCCAACGACCCCAATGCCTGCCATGGGAATGGTAAAGAGAATGAGGAAGGGTTGGAAGAAACTCTCAAAGATTGACGCCATCACCATGTACACGAGCGCGATGCTGAGAATCAGCGCGAAGCCGAGTTTTCCGAATGCATCGGCGCGACGCTCTTCTTCCCCGGTGAACTTCGTCTTGTATCCGCGTGGAGGATGCGTCTCGCGCAGCGCGGTGTTCGCCCGCGTGATCGCTTCGGATAGTTTGATCCCATCGAGATCGGCGAGCACGAGGGCGATGCGCTCCTGATCCCGCCGGACGATCTCGCGCGGGCCGCGCACGACTTCAAACGTCGCCACGGACTCGAGGGGAACGATCGCCCCGGTATTGCTGCGGAGCGTGATGCGTCGCAATGTGTCGAGATTCTCCGACCCGTAGTCCACCTTGACGCGCAGGTCGAGATCGCCCTCCTCGCGCTTCATCTGGGTGGCGACGGTGCCCTCGATTCGGCGGCGCAGGATATCCCCGACCGTGCGCACGTCGAAACCGAGTTTGCCGAGCTGGACGCGATCGAGTTTGATGCGCACCTCAGGTGATCCGGCGAGGATGTTCGTCCGGACGTTGATGATACCGTCGATCTGCGAGAGCAGACCCTGATACCGCGCGGCCTGACGCGTCAGTTCGTCGATCTCGGGTCCGCGGATCTCGAGCACGAGCGGTGCACCTGCGTTGCCCAGCAATTCGAGGATGCTCCCCTGCTCGACTTTGAAGTCCGCCTTCACTCCTTCGAATCGCTCGAGGGAGGGCTTCAGTTTCTCGATCAAATGAGAGGACGAGAATCCCCCCAATCCTGCCGCGAGCGTGGCCGTCGTTGGCTTGTCCCTTCGGTCGAGGGCGATGAAGAAGTCGGCAGTGTTCGCTCCGTTCGGATCTTCGGTGTTGGCGCTGACTGCGCCTTCGTCTTCGCCGACACGAACGAAAGTCTGCGTCACGGCGGGGCGATACTGGTCGAGTGCGCTGTTGATCGACTGGACCAATTCAGATGTACCTGAGATCGGCGTCCCGCTTGGCCCCACGACGCGGAGGCCGATCTGCGTGGAGTCCGTGCGTGGGAGGAATTCACGCGGGATGCGCTCCAGTGCCTTGAAAGAGAGCAGAAGGAGTGCGACGCTCACCGTAACCACGACGAAGCGGAATCGGAGACACGTCCTCAGAGCCCGGGTGTAAATCGTCGATTTCACGACGTTGGCCTCGTTCGAAATCATGCCCGCCGGTATCCTCCCGAGGAACCGTGCCGAGAGCATCGGGATGAGCAGAAGCGCCACCACGAGTGACGCCAGAAGCGAGTAGGTCACGGTCAGGGCCTGCTCGCGAAAGAGCAGCGCGGCGATGCCCTTGATGAAGACAATCGGAAGGAAGACGACGATGGTCGTCATCGTCGAGGCGAGGATCGCCGCACCGACTTGCTTCGTTCCGAGGCGCGCTGCCTCCTTGTTCGGGAGCCCTTCATGTCTGAGGCGGAAGATGTTCTCGAGCACAACGATTGCGTTGTCCACGAGCATCCCGACGCCCAGCGCAAGCCCGCCCAACGACATGAGGTTGAGCGTGAGACCTTGAAAGTACATCAAGTTGAACGTCGCGATGATGCTGATCGGAATCGCGATGGAGATGATCAACGTCGTGCGGAAATCGCGAAGCATGGCAACGAGCACGAAGATCGCCAACACGGCTCCGATCAGGGCGTTCGACTTCACGTCCTGAATCGCGGCCGAGATGAATTTCGACTGGTCGTTGGCGATGACGATTTCAACCCCCTCGGGGAGGGTTTCTTTCAGCTCGTCCGCCTCTTCGCGGATGGCCTTTGCGACGGCCACTGTGTTGCCGCGCGCCTCCTGAAAGAAGGCCATGCTGACGGCGGGCTTTCCGTCGAGGAAGACGACCGACTTCTCCTCGCGCGGATCCATCGAAATGGTCGCGACGTCCTTGAGCAAAATCGGCGATTCCCCCGCGCGCCCAATCACGGTGCTCGCGACCTCATCCATGTCGCGGAACTCGCCGACTGCTTTGAGCAGATAGCGTCGCGCACCTTCCTCGACGAAACCACCGGCTGCGTTGACGTTGTCCGACTGGAGGGCTTGTACCACTTGGGAGACATCCAGGCCGTACGCCAGCAGCAGGGTCTCGTCCACCTTGATTGCCATCTCGCGCTCGATGCCGCCGGCGATGACGACGTTCGCGATACCCTCGAGGCGTTCGAAGCGGGACCGGAGGGTATTCTTGGCTAGCTTGTAGAGGTCCTCTGCGCTGGTGCGATCGTTGCCCTTGAGGGCAATCGTCACAACGGGGACGGCGTTCGGGTCGTAGCGCAGCACGCTCGCCGATTCGATCTCGTCTCCGCGGTCACGCTGGATATCAGAGACCGCCTTCTTGACGTCGATGAAGGCATAGTCAAGCAGCGTGTCCCAGGTGAACTCAGTGATGATGACAGCGGTGTCTGCGCGGGAGATGCTCTGCACATCCGCCACGCCGCGGATCGTGTAGAGGGACCTCTCCATCGGCTGGCAGATCCGGCGCTCCACCTCGAGCGTGCTCAAGCCGCGTGTCTTGATCGTGGTTGTAACGCGGGGGGTGCGAATGTCCGGAAAGAGGCTCGTCGGGAGACGGGTCAGGGAAATCCAGCCGAGGAGCAGGACCCCAAGGAAGATCATCGTGACCTTGACAGGGGCGTTTACGGCGAAGTTCGAAAGGGACATTAGGCTTCCGGTTCAGTTCGCCAGGCGAGGAACTCTTTTGCGGGAGCCCATCCTGCCGTTGACGCGCTGGGGGTGCTTCAAGCGAATAAGCCCATGCGCGCTCCACTTCCTTCCGTGCTACGCCGCTCAGCGGCAATCCTTCTCTTGTCGTCGACGCTTTCCGTCTTCACGGGCTGTGCCCGTCAGGACAAGTGCTTCATCGACGATACCCGCTATACTCGAATGAGGACACTCTTCGAAAAGACGGGCTCCTATCAGCGATGCATCGATGCCATGAACGATGAGCAATGGCCGCGTTGCGAGCGGAACGAGTTTGCCTACCGCCTCCGCAAGGACCTGTTCCTAAACGAAGAGGACTTTGTTCACGTCCCCGTCGGTAAGGAACCGGCAATTGATCACGACCACGACGACACAGGGGATTCTCAGGGCAAGACCCTGCTCGACGCCTTCTGAGGTCGGGCTCAGTTGGCGCTGAGCCCTTCACGCACCAGGTAACGTTCCGCTTCCAGAGCCGATGCGCACCCCATCCCGGCAGCCGTGATGGCCTGGCGGAAGTGCGTATCGTGCACGTCTCCGGCTGCGAACACGCCGGGGATGTTCGTCTCCTGATGACCATTCACGATGAGATAACCAGCATCGTCCGTCTTGAGCACGCCGCCGAGGAAGCCCGTGTTCGGGGTGTGCCCAATCGCGACGAACATGGCCGAAACTTCGATGTCGCGAGTTGCACCCGTCCTGGTGTCCTTGATCCGGATGCCGCGCGCCTTCTGAAACTGCCCTTCGGTGTCGCCAAGAACCTCGACAGGTGCGCTGTTCCAAAGGAACTCGAGCTTGGGATTCGCAAGTGCGCGATCCGCCATGATTTTCGATGCGCGGAGTTCATCACGGCGATGGATGACATACACCTTGGAGCAGAGCTTTGTCAGGTAGCTGGCCTCCTCCATCGCGGAGTCTCCTCCGCCGACCACGGCGACTTCCTTCTTGCGATAGAAACCGCCGTCGCAGACCGCGCACGTGTGGACTCCGTGGTTCCAATACTTGTCCTCACCCTTGATGCCGAGCAACTTGGGGGAAGCTCCCGTCGCGATGATGACCGCGTGGGCACGGTACTCGGTGTCTCCTGCATAGAGTCGGAGTGGCCGCTGCGAGAAATCGACCCGGTCGATCTTCTCGTAGACGATTTCCGCCCCGTACTTGGTTGCCTGCTTCTCCATGTCGTCCATCAACTTCGGACCCATGACTCCCTCGGGAAAGCCGGGGAAGTTTTCGACCTCGGTGGTTGTGGTCAATTGGCCGCCCGCCATGGGGCCGGCAAGGACGAGAGGACTCAGATTCGCGCGAGAAAGGTAAAGCGCAGCCGTCAAACCTGCGGGGCCGGTGCCCAGAACAATCACATTACGAACTGCGGGGGTCTCTGACATAGGTTACTTCCTCCGGGTCGATGGGATGGGCTTGGGCTCCCCTCGGGGGCAAGCTGAAGGCAGTTTGCGCTATGCAGGATCGGGTCCAGTAGCAGAGAATTCCCTTTCGAGGAATTGCGAGCATTGATCTTGCTCCTGTGTCTCCCAGCCGGATTCGTCAGTCCATCACTCGAAGGAACTTCGCACTTCGTGTCCAACAACATCCGTCACTTGCTCATCGTTGCCATTCTGGCGCTTTTCGTCGCGCCTGTTTGCAGCGAAGGAGACGCGCCAGTCCGTTTCGCACAGTCACCAGAGGACCGAATCCGCCTCGCGCTCGAGAAGGCAGGACTTGGAGACGAGGTCCGCCTTGGCCTGTACGTGGCCGATGCGAAAACCGGACGCCAGGTGTTCGATATCGATTCGCAGCAGCCCATGATCCCCGCCTCGCTGCTCAAGATTGTCACATCTGCGGCGGCGCTCGACCTGCTTGGAGCAGACAAGAGATTCATTACCTACGTCGAAGGACGTGGTGAGGTCGCGGACGGCATGCTCTCGGGCACCTTGCGTTTGCGCGGTGGAGGTGACCCGGGATTTGGTCCACGTTTCCAGCGAGATCGCACCGCGACGACTGGCGTGTTCCGCCAGTTTGCAGAGGATCTCAAAGAACGCGGGATCAAGAGAGTCACGGGAGACCTTATCGTCGATGATTCTCTCTTCACCGGGAGGCGATTCGGGCTGGGGTGGCCGCGTCGCGAACGCGCCGAGTGGTACTGCGCCGAGGTCAGCGCGCTCAATTTCAACGACAACACGATCGACATCGAGATGAAGGCCGCGAAGAAGGCAGGCGGCAGAACCGAAGTCCGCATCTCCCCCGCCACAGAGTACGTGAACTTCGTTAACAGCGTCCGCACCGTCGAGAGGGACCGCGGCCCGGGGGACATGGGTGTTCGATTCTATCGCTCTGACACGGGCAAGGAAATCGTCGGGCGCGGGATTCTCCTACAAGGTACGTCGAAGACGGAGTACGCAGCGGTTGCCGACCCTGCCGTATATACGGGTGCCGTATTTGTCGAGACGATGGAGAAGGAAGGCATCACGTTCGAGGGGCGCGTGCGCCGCGAACGCGAGGCAGAGAAAGAGCCGAACGCCGATCTACCTTGGACGGAGTTGACACGTCAGTACAGCGCGCCACTCTCGCGGATTCTCCCGGTGGTTCTCACCATCAGCCAGAATCTCTATGCAGAGGTGCTCCTGCGCCACATTGCGATCGCATCCGGCAAGGAGGCGAGTTTCGAGGGTGGCGCGGAGGCTCTGAATGAGTGGCTTCGGACCAAGGACTTCTATTCGAGGGGCTTTGGCGTGTCCGATGGCTCGGGCCTCTCCCGGACGAATCGGGTCCCGCCTCGTCTTTTCGCGGATGTGCTCGCCCAGGTCGCCGCAGGTCCTAACGCGGAGCTCTTCCGCGCGTCACTCGCCGCGCCGGGTGATTCGGGTTCCCTCAACAAGCGGTTCACCATCGCGGAGCGAAATGAACTGCGCGGCAGGCTTCGCGCCAAGACAGGATACATCGACGGCGTGCATGGTCTCGCCGGGTATCTGCGCGGTGAAAAGGGTGGCGAGTACATCTTCGTTATCTGCCTGAATGATGTGAATGCCTCGCCGGAGAGAGGGCGTCGCTTCGTCGAGGAACTCACAATGATGCTGGCACGCGCCGAATACATGCCGTGAGCGCGAAACCGCGCATCATTCACGTCTATAGGGACTACTGGCCCCCGATCGTCGGGGGCATCGAGCGCACCATCAACTGGATGGCGCATGGCACGTCGGATCGATTCGACGTGACTGTGCTCGTGAACTCGCGAACGAGCAAAACCTACCAACGCACTGACGGCCCGATCCGCATCATCGAGGTTGGCGCGTTCGGGCGGATCGCATCCGCGCCGCTGGCCCCATCAATGCCATTCTGGCTGCTCAAGCTGAAGGCTGACGTTTGGCACTTTCACATCCCGAACCCGACCGGGGACATGGCCTGGCTTGCCGCGCGCTCCAAGGGTGCCGTTGTTGCGACGTATCACAGCGACATCGTTCGCCAAGCAGGTGCGCTGCGACTCTACGCCCCATTTCTGCGCGCGTTCCTGAGGCGCTGCGACGTCGTGATGCCGACCTCGCCGCGATTGATTGACTCGTCCCCGTTTCTCTCTGCAGTCCGCGATCGATGCACGCCGGTGCCGCTCGGGATGCCACAGGAACGATTCGCTCGCACGCCAGCGTCAGCAGCCGCAGCGCGCGAGATAAGGAAGAGATACCCTGCGGGTGGACTCGCCGTCTTTGTGGGACGACTGCGGTACTATAAGGGACTCCACTTTGCCATCGGCGCGCTGCGACATGCACCCGGGGCTTCCCTCCTCGTGATCGGCGATGGAGGAGAACGCGCAAAGCTGGAGCAACTCGCGCGCGAAGTCGGCGTGTCGGATCGGGTCTTCTTTGTCGGCGAGATTTCCGACGAGGAGATGGTGGCGCACCTGCAGGCCGCCGATGTGTTTGTCTTCCCGTCCCACCTGCGCAGCGAAGCCTATGGGCTCTCCCAGATCGAAGCGATGGCGTCTGGCCTCCCCGTCATCTGCTGCGACCTACCCACAGGTGTCCCGTGGGTGACTCAGGATGGCGTCACCGGGATCGTCGTCCCACCAGAAAATGAAGAAGCTCTGGGCAGCGCGCTAAAGCGCATCCTTTCCGACCATGCGATGCGGTTCCGCATGGGAGAAGCCGCGCTGCGTCGCGCCTCCGCCGAGTTTACCGCGCAGGCGATGAATGCGCGTTTGATGGAAGTCTACGACCGAGTCCTGCAGCGGTCGACTTAGGGCCAGAGCTTCAGTTTATCGCGCACATGCTCCATGGTCGCGGCGGCCGCTCTGCGGGCCTTCGCGTTCCCCGCTTCGAGCGCGTCGCGCCACAGGTTGGCGTCGTTCTCGAGCGCAGCGCGTTTCTCGCGAACGGGCGCAAGCTGCTCGTTGATGGCGTCTGAGAGGATCTTCTTACAGTCGCGGCAACCAATCCCCGCCGTCGTGCAGCCTTCGCGGATCTCAGGGTGGCGATTTTCGGGAGTGAAAACCTTGTGATACTCGTAGGCCGGACACTTGTCCGGATTGCCCGGGTCAGTTCGCCGCACGCGAGCTGGGTCCGTCGGCATCACGGCAATCTTCTTCGCGACTGCGTCGGCAGACTCAGCGAGGTAGATGCAGTTCTTGTAGCTCTTCGACATCTTTCGACCGTCGGTGCCGAGGAGAAGGGGCGCCTGCTTCGAGAGCCTCCAGCGCGGGACGCGAAAGACGTCGCCGTAGAGGAAGTTCACCTTCTCGGCGATGTCGACCGTCTTTTCGATGTGCTCGACCTGATCGCGCCCGACCGGAACGACGTGCGCTCGATAGACGAGGATGTCCGCAGTCTGAAGGCACGGGTAACCTAGGAAGCCGTACGTGCGCAGTTCGTCGTTCCCGCGCTCGATCACGTTCTCCTTCCACGAGGTGCAGCGCTCCATCAATCCGAGCGGGGTGAACATGCCGAGAAGTAGGTTCAGCTCCGCGTGTTCCTTGACCGCCGATTGCAGGAAGATCGTCGACTTCTCCGGGTCGAGGCCGATGGAGAGCCAGTCGATCATCTGCTCGCGAATGTTCGAGCGGAGATCGCTCGTGTCGCGATAGGTGCTCGTCAGCGCGTGCCAATCCGCCACCATGAAGTAGGCATGCGTCTCCTCCTGAAGTTCGAGCCACTGCACCAGTGCCCCGATGTAGTTGCCGAGGTGTTGCTGCCCTGTTGGGCGGCTACCGGAGAGGAGGATTTCTTTCTCTGCTGCCATGGTTGCGTCGGTCGATCCTTTGGCTGGGGTGGTGCTACATTCCGAGCGAAGTCAGGTGGTCTGCAACTTTGATCACTCCCCAGATCCCAACAGAAATCAACATGCGGAAACCGGGGATGAGAAACAGCCCCATCAGTAGGAAGAGGGAGATGCTCTGAAGCCTAAAAAAGAGTGCATGCCATTGGGGGCGATTGCGCACGAAGCAGTACCAAAGGACATGCGAGCCATCCAGCGGCGGGAATGGAATCATGTTGAATACGGCGAGCGCAGCATTGATCTGAACGAAGAGTTGGAGCAGACGAAGCCCCCCGCGAATGACCTCCACGTTCGAAGCCACGATGGCATACTCCCCAAAGGCCATCGTCAGGAGCTGAATCGCATGCATGAGCAACGCGCCAATGAAGACGAGCAGGATGTTGCTGAACGGCCCCGCAAGGGCAACGACGACACCCCAGTTCCGCCTCTGAAAGTTCGTCTCCACAAACGGAACGGGACGCGCCCACCCGATCAGGGGGGCGCCGGTCATCGCACCGGCAAACGGCATGAAGACCGTCCCGATCGGGTCGATGTGCGAGAGCGGATTCAAGGTGATGCGCCCCTGATAGGCAGCCGTCAGGTCTCCACCCCAACTCGCAGCCAGCGCGTGTGCGGCCTCGTGAAACGAGAGCGCAAACAGGAGGAGTGGGTAGGCAATGATGAATTGGAGGAGTACGGCCTGATCCATGCCTGAACATGCGCTTTCTGCAGTTTCCCAAGTTCGGATGATCTTTGCCCCCGGGTCGCGGCGGGACCACAATAATCGGCGATGGAATTCGGATGGGACCTCAACTTGTTCGTTTCTGATTTCGACTACGACCTTCCCGAAGACTTGATCGCCACTGAGCCCGCCACCACGCGCGACGGCTCGCGGCTGCTCGTGGTTCGGCGAAAGGCGCCACTCGACCACCGGGGATTCTCCGACATCGGTGACTACCTCCGCGATGGCGATATCCTCGTGGTCAATGACTCGCGCGTCATTCCGGGTCGCCTCCTCGGATTGCGCAGCGGAGGTGGTGCATCGGAGGTACTGCTATTGGAGGAAGTCTCATCTGATCCTCCCCGCTGGACAGCATTCGTTCGCCCCGGGCGCAAGCTGCGCGAGGGGGCGAGAGTCGTGTTTGCCCCCGGGGAATTCGAAGCCGAGATCGAATCCGTCCGCGAAGACGGCTCGCGCGTCTTGCGCTTCGAGGGCGCGGCGCCATTGCGCGAGCTCCTGGACCGTCATGCGCTGATGCCACTCCCGCCCTATATCATCAAGGCGCGGGAGACACGCTCCCCCACCACGCAAGCCGACGTCTGGCGCGCACTGGATCGCGAGCGATACCAAACAATTTACGCGAAAACCGAGGGCTCCGTTGCCGCGCCAACCGCGGGTCTGCACTTCACTCCCGAGTTGCTGGATGCGCTCAAGAATCGAGGGGTGGCGACGGTGCGGGTGACGCTCCATGTCGGCGCCGGAACGTTCAAGCCGATGGAGGATGGTCGCGTCGAAGACCACGTCATGCACTCGGAGCATTGGGAAGTCTCCCGGGAAACCGCGGATCGAATCAACGCGGTGAAGAATGCAGGGGGCAGGATCGTCGCGGTCGGGACGACAAGTGTTCGCGTCCTCGAATCAGCCACCGATACGGATGGAGTGTTACGGGCGGGGAGCGGTGAGACACGCCTCCTGATCGCGCCGGGCTACAAGTTTCGCATCGTCGATGCGATGATCACGAACTTCCACCTGCCGAAGAGCACGTTGCTTCTCCTCGTGAGCGCGTTCGCGGGGCGCGATGAAATCTTGCATGCGTACGAATCCGCCGTGCGCGAGCGATATCGGTTCTACTCATACGGGGATGCGATGTTCCTCGAACGAAAAGAAATGTAGTCGGCATTTGAATTGCGCAGGAGGGGGAGTCGTCACAAAATCTCACCCGTTGCGCGATACATTCCATCACGGTGGTAAGCATGCGACTTCGTTGCTCGTTCTGCGGCAGAGACCAACATCAGGTAAAGACACTCTTCAAGGGCCTGAGCACCAAGGAAGCCCCGGGAAGCGTGTACATCTGCGATGAATGCGTCAGCATGTGCTCCGAACGCCTCAAGCGTGAGGACAGCGCGAGCCCGGAAGATCAATCCGTAGACAGTCTCAAGAAGCTCCCGACCCCTGCCGAGATCAAAGAGAACCTCGACAAGTACGTAATCTCGCAGGACCGCACCAAGAAGGCCCTCTCGGTCGCACTGCACAACCACTACAAGCGCATCCTCAGCAATGCCTCGCAGAACGAGGTGGAGCTTCAGAAGTCGAACATCCTTCTGCTCGGGCCGACCGGCAGCGGCAAGACGCTCCTCGCGCAGAGCCTGGCACGCGCACTCGACGTGCCCTTCGCGATCGCCGACGCAACGACGCTAACCCAGGCAGGTTACGTCGGTGAGGACGTCGAGAACATCCTTCTTCGACTCCTGCAGAACGCAGGGGGCGACATCGAGAAGACCCAGCGCGGCATCGTGTACATCGACGAAATCGACAAGATCGCGAAGACGAGCCACAACGTCTCGATCACGCGCGACGTTTCGGGCGAGGGTGTGCAGCAGGCGCTCCTCAAGATCCTCGAAGGCACGATCGCAAATGTCCCTCCGACGGGTGGACGTAAGCACCCGCACCAGGAATACATCCGCATCGACACGACGAACATCCTCTTCATTGCTGGCGGCGCATTCAATGGTCTCGTCGAGATCATCCGTTCCCGCATGGAACAACGGACGATGGGTTTCGGCGCCGACGTGAAGAGCAAGGACGACATCGATGTCGGAGAAGTCCTCGCCAACGTCACATATCGCGACCTGCTCCGATTTGGGATGATTCCGGAATTCGTCGGTCGCTTCCCAATTCTGGCCACGCTCGACAAATTGGGCGAACCCGAGATGGTTTCCATCCTGACCACGCCGAAGAACGCGCTGCTCAAGCAGTACCGCAAGCTCTTCGAAATGGAAGGGGTCAACCTCGTGTTCGAAGACGAAGCAGTCGGGGCGATCGCTCGCCAGGTCCTGAAGCTGGAAACAGGTGCACGTGGTCTGCGGGCGCTGCTCGAATCCATGATGCTCGACCTCCAGTACGACCTGCCAGAGCGCGCAGCGGAAATCTCGGAAATCCGGATCACTGCGGACGTCGTCGAGGGAACCGGCGAGCCTGTGTTCGTCTCTCGCGCGAAGAAAGAATCCGCCTGACGATTTACCCGCGCCGACCGGTCAAGGGAGTCGCCCGGTCGGCGTAGTCGTTCTTAGGGCAACCCACGCGCCCATAGCCTCCCCGTCGGACACCCATGGATCGAATTTCGGAATTTTGCGTCCGTCGCCCCATCACGACCATCATGGCGTTCGTCATGATCATCGTGTTGGGGGCGGTCTCGTACTTCCAACTGCCGGTCCAGCTCCTGCCGGATATCACGCTCCCGACGATCGGCATCTTCGCCCAGCGCGATGCCTCCGCAGACGACAACCTCGAGAAAATCACCCGCCCGGTTGAGGCCCTCGTCTCGGAGCTTCCACGAGTTCGGCGCGTGCGCTCTTGGACTCGGGCGGATCGCATCTGGATTCAGGCCGAGTTCGACTTTGGAACAGACATGCGGTTGTCGAATGTCGACATCAATGACCGCCTTGTCACGTTTCGGAACGATTTGCAGGACCGCCGCGTCTTTATCTCCGCCTTTCCCTTTTCGACGGACAACTTTCAGGCGAGCTACATGTTCCTCTCGGTCCTTGGCGACGGAGATCCGGGAACGCTCTTCGACACAGCACAGGATCGCATCGTTGAACAGCTCTCCGCCATCGATGGTGTCGCGCGTGTGGACGTGCAGGGGAGCACCGCCGACGCCGCCGAAGTCGAGATCGACACGAGCCTTCTGGCAAACTATGGGCTGGAATTCGGGTCGGTCATTTCGCGCATCAGCAGCGCGGCCTCCGACGACACATATCTAGGGCGGCTTCGCGACACCGGCGAGACAAGCTTCGTCCGCTTGAACGATCAGGTACGCACGGTCGGCGAACTTGCGGATATCTTCGTGGACAACGAGGGCAACGTGCGCCTCTCGGATGTGGCCACGATCTACGTGGGCAAGGCGTTGGAGTCCTCCGTCTATCGCTCCCAGGGGAAGAACGCCATCGGCATCGAGATGGAGCGTGAGAACGGCGTGAACATGATCTCGCTCGCTCGCAAGACGCGCGACAAAGTCGAGGAGATCAACAAGACACTCCCACCCGGCGTGAAGCTCTCGGTGGACGAGGATCTCGCCAAGTACGTTGAGGACGCGCTGTCCGGGGTCGCGCGCGCGGCATTCTACGGTGCGCTGCTTTCGCTTCTCGTGCCACTCGTGTTCTTCCGCAGCCTGAAGCTCGCACTCATCATTTTCGCCGCAGTTCCGATTTGTCTCGTGGCAGTGTTCAACTTCTTCCTCGCCACGGGAATGTCGCTTAACATCTTTAGCATCGTCGGACTCGCGATCGGGGTCGGCATGGTCGTGGACAACTCGATCGTGGTTTGCGAGAACTGTTTCCGACTGATCGCTGCGGGACACCTCGATCCAAAGCAGGCCGCCATCCGCGGCGCGGGCGAAGTTGCCAAGGCGCTCTTTGCCTCCACAGCGACCACTGCCGTGGTCTTCGTCCCGATTCTCTTCCTCGAAGGGGAGTTCCGGCTCTTCGTCAAGGAGCCGACACTCGCGCTTGTCTTCCCTTTGATTCTCTCCTTCCTCGTCGCCGTCACCCTCTGCCCCGTGCTGGTGCATGCGGTGATGAGAAACTCACAGAACATCGTCCTGCACAAGGGATCGGCCCGCACGCGCGAAGTCTATCGCTTGATGCTCAAGTGGGGCATCCGCCACCGGGGGAAGGTCATCCTGCTCCTCGGCAGTGTGATGTTCTTCACCGTCTTTCAGAGCTTCGTGGAGGTAACGCAGGAGACCACGAGCCAGGAGGCGGAGGACGACTTCCTTCGTGTCTTCCTCCAGGTGCCGCGCGGAACCCTGCTGTCCGAGATCAACCGCAGCGTCTCGGTCGTCGAGGCGCGGCTCTCGACGATGCCCGACGTGGATCGCTTCTCCGTTTCGTTCAACTCGTCCGAAGGGGCGCGTTTCAATATTCGCCTCAAGGAACGTCCCGACCGCCCAAGCAAGCGATCCTCCCGCGAGATTGAGCAGACCATCATCGAAGAAATCGGCGATGTCCCTCAGGGGGAGCTGAGCATGTTCCGCAGCGACACGCCCATCGTCGCGGCGAGCCTGACTCAGGGAGAGCGGGGCACGCTGGAGATTCGTGGCTATGACCGTACGGTACTCGATCCCTATGCGGCCCGGTTGATCGATACACTTCGGGCGCATCCTGACGTCATCAATGTGAAGATCGAAGAAGAAGCCAACGATCCTCAGATCCTCGTCCAGATGGACCGCGAACGCGCGCGTCTCTTCGGCGTTACTGCACAAACGGTCGGCGAGTACGTCTCCTCCACGCGAGCGTCGGGCACGTTGTCGTCCCTCCGATTGATCGACGGGGATAAGCGCACGGATGTGTCGATCACGATCAAGGACTTCGATGGCTCGACTACGTCGGAGGCGAAAGCCCTCCCTGTGTTTACCCCCACTGCGGGGATCGCCACACTAGGCGACCTGACATCCTTCCGCGCGAGTCGCACTGAGACGCGCATCCAACGCAACAATCGACAGAGCAGCATGGAGATCTCGTACTTCACCCGACCCGGTGTCGATAAGCAGCGGCTCGCGGAGGACGTGAAGAGATTTCTCCGCACTCTCCCCAATCCCGCGGGCATCGACGGCGAGGTGACCGGGCAATCGCAGAAAATCGACGAACGCGTACAGAACACGATCATGATGTCGTCCTCCGGGACGATCCTGGTCTACATGGTGATGGCCGCCGTGTTCGAGAGCTTCTGGGTGCCGTTTGTCATCGTTCTGATGGTGGCGCTGGTCCCCTTTGGAACCAAGTTCGCCCTTGGACTCGCGGGTCTTCCGCTCGACGACCTCGCGGTGTTCGGGTTCGTGCTCCTCATCGGACTGGTGGTGAACAGCGGCATCGTGATGATGGACCGCGCGCTAGAATTGCAGCGCACAAACGGCTTCAGCAGAACTCGCGCTGTGTTCACCGCAGCGGACACGCGACTCCGCCCCATCCTCATGACATATCTGACGACGGTGTTGGGGCTGCTCCCGATGGCGCTGCTTGGTGACGAGACCAGTCAGTGGCGTCCTGTGGCGGTCGCGATCATCGGTGGCCTAACCAGTGCCACGATCGTCACGCTGCTCGCGCTCCCATCGTTCTACCTCATTGGGGATGACTTTGTTGTCTGGTCACGCCCCGCATTCCTGCGCGCGATTGCTCTCTTCTTCCATGTCGTCGAGGTCTCATTCAACTTTGTGACGGAACGAGTCGTCGCCCTCCTGGTTTTCTGGGAGTGGTCACCCCGGACATGGCCGGGACGAGTATTCCGCACCGCTCGGACGGCTCTTCGGTTCGCATTCATCACCGTTCCCAAAGGCATCTGGAGAGGAATCCGATTCACAAGTCGTACGATTGTTGCGACCGGGCGCGCATCCGTTGGCGACGCTCTCGTCATCGCCCGGCTAGCGGTTCTTCGCCCGAGACCCGAAGTCACCGCGGGCGAAGAACCACTCGCATCGACCCACCCATTGGCGGAACACGAAGGCACGCAGGATGCCGCCACACCGATTCGACTCGAGAATATCCAAGTCGTGTACTCGACCGCTTCGACGTCTTGGAAACGATACATCCCGACGAAGGGATTCGCCATCGGTCGGCGTCCCACCGTCGGGCTGCATGCACTACGCGGCGTCACCTCGGAGATCGGCACGGGCCTGCACGGGCTCCTCGGCCCGAACGGCGCCGGGAAAACCACTCTCCTTCGCTGCGTCGCGGGCCTGATCGAACCGACGCGAGGCACCGTCCGCCTCTTCGGCGCGGCACATCGGGACAGCGCGGACAAGCTCGCCCCTCTGATCGGATATCTCCCGCAGAATCACGGCCACTACGAGTCGATGACGCTTTATGAGTACCTCGACCTGTTCGCCACGTTGACATCGAACACCGTGGCACGCGCGCGTGCGCTCCACGGAGTTCAGGGAGACGAGCTGGGTGCGCGCCTCGCTGCGCTTACCTCTCTCGACACGCAGGCAAGTCGCCACCGCGCCATCTCGCGCGCGGTCGATGAAGTAAACCTGCTCGAGTTCGCGCACGAACGCATTGGAGGTTTCTCCGGTGGCATGAAGCAACGCGCAGGCATCGCCCGCGTGCTCCTCCAAGCACCACCAATCCTGATCGTGGACGAACCGACAGCGGGACTCGACCCCGTCGAGCGAGTCAAGGTGCGGCTGCTCCTCTCGCAACTTGCGGCTGAGCGAACGGTGATCTTCTCGACGCACATCGTCGAGGACCTCGAACAGACGTGCCGCTCGATTGGGATCCTTCTTCAGGGACGGATGGTCTACTCCGGCACCCCGGCGGAACTGCGCGATCGCCTCCAGGGACGCGTGTGGGAGGTGCTCTCCGAGGAGGGCACAGATCCCGAGCAACTGCGCCGGGACGCGGTGCGACGCGGGGCTCGCATTCTCTTCCAGATCGTGCGGAGCGGGCGTGAGGGGTTCCGGGTCCTCGCCCCCGGCGATATTGCGATGGACCGCGCGCAACGAGTGACGCCCACTCTGGAGGACGCGCTGCTCGCAACTCTCAACGAATCGCGGCTCGGCGCGGGAATCTAGTCAGCGTATCACTCGATCGCGGGCCCCGGATGACCAAGTCCCCACCATTCCTGACGATTAACGATGCGCTCTCGGTCGTTCCGATCCTGCGCGGGCGAATCACGTTCGCCAACGAAGTACGCCGCAGCGTGAAAGCCATCGAACCTGATTGCATAGCCGTCGAATTCCCGCGCGCCCTCCGCGAACCGATGGGCGAGCTGATTGCGGAACTGCCGAAGGTTGGACTCCTCGCCTATCGCACGGTCGGCGGACGCGCACTCTTCCTCTCGAACGACCCGGGGGATGCCGCAGTCGAGGCATGTCGCCTCGCAACAACGCGAGGCTGCGCCCTCGAATTCGTGGACACGACCGAGGGCGAGAGCGACGGGGATCAACTGAACTTTCCCGATCCTGAGGTCGTCGCGCACATTGGGTGTGAGTTGTACGCCGAGGCCTGCCTCAACTCCCTGCGGGAGCGTCCAGCAACCGAGCGCGAGCTCACCGTCGCGCGTCGGATTCTCGTGCTGGCGGAACGATACCCGCGCATCTTGTTGGTCCTGAGTTTTCCAACCACCGCGGCATTGCGCCGTTTGCTCGAGGAGGGCGTGCCGGGGGGGAAACTTGAGGCCGAGGATGTCCCTCGCGAATGGAACATCCAGTTCCCGTCGCGCGAACATCTCGGGCATCTCGTCCTCGAGATGCCGGACACATTGTCGAGATTCGATACGTGGCGCAGCACGCATGGCGACGGCTCGATCTTCCCCACGCGAGGCGCGCGCACCGCGCTCTTGCGCTCGGCCGCGCATCAATACGAACGCCGCTTCAAGCGCCGACTCAGTCGCACGGAATGGCGGACGCTGCTTCAGTATGTGCGCAATCTCTCCCTCGTGAAGAACGTGCTCATCCCAGATTTCGAATCACTCGTCACTGCGGCGAAGGGGTGCATCGACGATGACTTTGGCGCGCTGGTCTTCCAACAAGCATGGCGCTATCCCGGGAACGCGGAACCCGATGAGAGCCCCGATGGCGCCTCGGAATTCGAGGACCCATCTACTGCGGAACCGGGCGTATCACGCACGCGCCCTCGGCATCGCAGCCTTACACTCTACGGTGAATTCAGCGACGGTACCGCGCGCCTCGATCCGGCTTATCCGCTCGGCAAGATGAGCGAGATTCGCTTCACATTCAAGCGCAGGGAGCTCACCGCGGGCGAGATCGAATCGGTGTGGCAGCGCATCCGCAAACGCGGCGGGTTCATGAGCAGCGGCATCTGTTCGTGGCCGCCGGAGGATCAGCGTATCGAGGCATTCCTTCAAAGCGTGCGTGCGCGGGCACTTGAGAAGCTCGGGGAGAACAACCGCTCATCGGAGGAATTCGCGACAAGTTTCCTAGACGGGATCGATATCCGCGAAACAGTTCGCAGATGGGATCGCAAACGCATTTGGGTCCGCCGCGAGCAGTCCCCGCGTGGCCGAATCGGACCTGTCGTCCTGCTTTGGGAGGATGGCCCCTGGATGCGGCCTGGGCTGTGGCCGACGACTCTCTATGCGGAAAATCAGAACGAGTCGGACATCTCGATCGTCTGCACTCCCCGACCGGGGAAAGACATCGTGGGTCCTGGAATCTCGCGCCTCAAGTATCTTGCGCTACTCTCCATCTATCCCTCGCGGCACATCCCGGACATCTGGACTGAACCCGCGTTCCTCGCGCACTGGAGCACCTATGGACGCGCGCTGATCGCGGCGGCGATTCTCATGGCAGACACCCCGCATATTGCCGTGGTTTCCGCGCTCGGTATCGATGCTGACTTGAAGAAGCTGGCGCACGCCCTCAAGGTGAACATCATTCACCTAAGCCCGAGCGGATTCTCCTCCTCGCTTCTCGAACGCGTGCGGACTCTCCACATCCTGGCGGACAAGGACATCCGTCGCTGGGCGGGGCACTACATCCCCAAATGACATCCGCAGCGGATGATCACCCGCGCGGCGGACGCGGATAGTTCGCGCTCGAGGAGGACGGCGACTGCTGACCGTAGCCGTGTAACTGATCCGAGTCTACCTGACTGGACGGTGAGGAGTACTGGTCGGAGTCCACCTGGGCTTGATTGCCCATGCCAGGACCGTAACGCCGCCCGCTCGAATGTCCGCCACCGTGCGAGCTACCTCCCGAATCGGCTCCCGAAGAACCGGAGTCGTCGCTGCTTCCGCCGGGTCCTGTTTCGCGCCGCCAGAGGTAGATGTAGCCACGGATCCGATACCCGCGCGAATCCTGAGATAGTGACTGGAACGTGTTCGGCTTCACGAAACCCTGATAGTGCGAATTGATGATCGCGTCGTAGCCTTCGAGCGTCTGCTTCGCGAAGAGCTTTGGATAGACGAGTTCGTGATAACGGCGCGCCGTCGTGCAGATGAAATCGGCAACCTGCAGTCCCGCGGACTCCGCCTCATTTTGGACGACCGGAGAGGCCACAATGGGACTTGTCTTCGCCAAGGTCGTCACGGTGTGTGCGTACTGGATCTCGCCGATGACCTCGCGTTCCTCGGGGCGGCCCTCGGGAATCACGAGCATGCCCAAGCTGGAACTCTCGCGCAGGTACTGCACGACCGGCCTCATGAGGTACTGATAGCTCAGCGGCAACAGCCACTTGGGGTGGGCTGGCTTGTCAGTGGTGCGCTTGTCCACGACCACGAGGAAGATCTTCACGCCGAGGCTCGCGACGATGCGCTCGAGCCCCTTGCAGTACGCGAGGTGCCAGCTCCGCGTCGCGTTGCGAGGATGCAGCATGTCGTTCGCGTTTAGCCGGGTGATTCCGGGTCGGTAGTTGCGCTGCTGGAACGAGCGCTGGAGGCCGCTTACGCGTGCCTGCAGTGTGCGCCACTTGGTTCCAGGAATGGCCAACCCAGCGAGGCACCAGAAGTTTCCGGAGGTGCCTTCGACCGGCTTGCCCGATTGCTGGAGGTAGATGAAATTCATATCAGTCGCTGTCCTTGAGCCTTGGGTTCATCATTGGTTGAGGCGGGGTTGGTTGCATTGTCCACGCGGTTTTCCCCCCAGCCGGTAGTTGAGATGCCGAGATGTCTTTCCTTGCTGCGGTGAGGCCACTCCATCAGTACGTGTGTCAGGTCAAGCGAAGCCCAACCACTGTCCATGAAACTCACCATTCCCGAGCAGCCTTCAGCGTCGTTCCGTTCCAGGCCACTCAAATCCTTTTCATTTTTCGCGCCACGCCGCAGATTCTTTCTGCGGTTGGTGGCGATTGTCTTCCTACTCATTATGGTCCGCGCAGCGTGGATTGCCACCTCAGACCACGAGAGCGCACTCCAAGCCGCCTCGCTGAACCCCATCACCAACCTCCGACTCGCCGCCCCCCGCGGCACCATCTATGACTCGGAGGGACTTCCGCTCGCGGAAAGTCGCCGGTCCTACGCCCTGCTCCTGAACCGCCCGCGAACCGAATCAGCCAATCTTCCTCTGCGGATTCGAGAGGCGTTGGACCCGCTGTACGACCTGCCAAAGCTCGCCCCGTTCGTCACGGAAGAAGCCATCGAGAGGATCGTCAGGCAGTCACAGACGCGATCCCAAATCGCAGTCTTCAAGCACCTTTCGGTACAGGAAATATTGCCAGTAATCGAAAGACCAGAGCAATACCCATCCTTAATCGTGGTATCCGATTATCGACGGGAGTATTCGCTCGGTGCTGCTACCAGCCTGATCCTTGGGCACATGGGAGCCATTCCTGAATCCCGGATCGAGGACTACCAACCCCCAAGGTACTCACCCGATGATGATGTTGGCAGGGCCGGAATCGAAGCTGCGTTCGAATCTGATCTTGCCGGGCATCCCGGGATCGAGAGGCGTCGGCGCGACGCGCGCGGCAAACAACTCGCCGAGCCGGAAATCGTCACTCCAGCCGCACCCGGTGACGATATGCATCTGTCGATCCGGGGAGAATGGCAAGTCAAAGCGTACGAACTCTTGCGAGGCCGTAAGGGTTCTATCGTGGCCATGGATCCCAATTCCGGCGCGATCCGAGTTCTCGCATCAACTCCCGGATTTGATCCGGAGTTTCCGGGGCGCAGCAACTTTCCTGATGGATCGCTCACAGGGATGTTCAACCTCGCCGCGCGCGGGCTTTATCCTCCCGGTTCGACGTTGAAGCCCATGGTGTTAATCGCTGCGATGGAGAAGGGACTTGATCCCAAGGAGACCGTCAATTGCTCGGGATCGATTCGACTTCCCGGTTGGGGACGCCCGTTCCATTGCAATGTCCGAACGGGCCACGGGCCGGTGAATGGGATTCAAGCAATCCAGCTCTCCTGCAACGTGTACTTCTATGAGTTCGCCATGGAACACGGTGAAGCACCCATCCTCGAGGTCGCCGGTCGATTCGGTTTCGGCAAGTCATCGGGAGGGGATGTCCCGGGAGAAGCAGCAGGTCAGCTTTCGCGAGACGGGCATCTGGATGCTGGCGAGGTCGTGAACCTCTCCATCGGTCAGGGTTCGATGCTCGCGACACCTCTCCAGGTCGCGCGTTCATTCGCTGCGCTCGCGAATGGCTCGTACCTACCGACGCCACATCTGATCGATCACTTGGTGGCCGGCGATGGCAGGGAGAGCCAGCCGCACTCAGCACGCGAACGTGTTCCCGTCAGGATGTCCAGCGATGCTCGAAGCCTCGTTCTCGAAGGGATGTTTCGTGTCGTCAATGACCCGAGAGGAACGGCCTTTAAGGCTGCCTTTGATCCTGGCTGGGCGGTGTGTGGGAAGACGGGCACCGCGGAAAATGCCAAGGGAGGGCAGGATGCATGGTTCGCTGGGTTCTATCCTCGCAAAGCACCCAAGCTCGTCCTCGTGGTTCACATCGAAGATTCAGAAGGCCACGGCGGCGAAGATGCGGCACCGCTCGCTGCCGAACTCATCCGCCTTATCGAGGAGGATCCTGTTCAGGAAATCAGTGAGTAGACGCGGATCAAGGTCGACAATCGACCGAGAGTCTGCGCAGATGGGAGTAACTTATTCTTTGGCTCCGGGGGTTTCAGAAAATGTCCGAACGCACTCGAGTCGCGCAGCAACTATTGGCGGATCTTGAACGCCTCTCACAGGACGTGGAGGCAATGAACCGAATCTCAAAGATTTGGCCCCAACAAGGAAAGGCGATTGGATTCCTCAGGCTGCTCCGGCGCGATGTCGCCAGTGCGCATGCCCACTGCATGTCCATGAGCCAGGAACTGGCGATGATGGACTCGCAGCGCGAGCGACTCAACACAGTCGGCGGCGTGCACCGCCCCGATTCATCGTTCGATTCGCGGCCAAGCTCTCAGTTTCCACCACAGGGCTCTCAGGTCCACCCGCCGCGCGAGGCGTACAGTTCTCCCTCGCCCATCGTTGAGGAAGACGCCGTCACACCTCCGCAACCTCCGCCGCGACCGGAAGCGCCCGCCCCATCCAAGCTGGCCGCGATGGTGAAGAACCTGCCACCCGATGTTGAACGTGAACTGCGTGAAAAGGGCCTCATCTAAGGACGAGGGATAGAACTACAACCCGCGTTAATCGGGCATATGAAGTTTACCACTCGCTTCCATCCGATCGGCGATCTCTTCGACGGCGCGTTTGATGTTGTTGTCGGAGAGATCGACGCGCAGAACGGGCAGGCGGGATGCCGACACGAGTTGCTCCATCAACTTCTGCTCCTCGATGAAGATGTCGAGGTTGTCATACTGACCCGGGTTTCCCGAGACCTTGAGTCGTTCGGCGCGCGCCGCGGCGAATGAATCCGGCGAGCGGGAGCAGTACACGAGCACGAAGTTCAGCTCCGCCAACTGTGACTCAAGCCACGTGAAGTCGAAGTTTTTGCCGCGATTGATTAGTTGCCACATCTGAGTGGAAAGATGGAATCGATCGATGATCCACGAGTAGTAGCACTGGAGCTGGAACAACCGCACCCACGTCGCGTACGTCTCCATCGCACGCGCTTCCTCTTCAGGAGCAAAGTTGATCAGTCCGCGTCCCCACGGGAAGTTGGTGAATGCGCACCACTCTCCCGAGATCAGCGGGGAGTGATAACGATACCTGCGTGGTCCAACGATGCGCGGGTGTTCGTTGAGCTCGAAGGCGATCTCGGTCTTGAACGTCAATCGCGTGCCTTCGAGGATGATCTTCGGGCAGAGCTTGCGACCCATCCCTAATCTTCCATTTCGATGAGTTCTTCCGGCGGCGCAGTCTCGAGCATGTCGGAGAATTCTTCCACGGTTTCGCCGGACGCGTCCTCGGGTGCGCCTTCGGAATCGTAGGGCAGGAAGTTCGCGGTGGGCGGGACGTATGGGACGATGCGAATCTCTGTCGGCGCGGGTGGTGGGAGCGCGATGTCCGCAACGCGCATCGCGACGGCGCGCTCGTCACGCTCGACGAGCGCCCATCCTTCCGGCATCGGGAGAGGCGCGGCGCGCTCCTCGGGTGTGCGTGTCTCCCAGATGGCCGTGGCCGTGCGAGCCCACAGTGGACCGGCCATCTTGCCGCCGGTGCAGCCCGGTCCCATCGGGATCGCGTCGTCGAAGCCGACCCACGTGACGATCGTCTCGTACGGGGTGAACCCAGCGAACCACGCGTCGCGATTTTCGTCGGTGGTGCCGGTCTTTCCACCGACTTTGTCGCGAAGGTCTTCCGGGAGCGATTCACGCGTGACATGTCCCGTTCCGTGGCGCATCACACCGACCATCATTTGCATCAGGCGAGCCGAGGTCGCCTCTGAAAAGAGCACCTCGTCGGTGCGTCCATCGGAGATCGGAGTATCACGTCCCCCTGCGTTCCACACGCCCGTAACCAGGTGCGGTCCGCGCGCGACACCCGAATGCGAGATCGGCTGGTACGCCCCTGCGAGTTCAATCGGTGTCATCTCGGACGAGCCCAGCACGACGGGCCAGTACTTCTCTAGAACCCAAGGGCGGGAACCGATGCGCTGGAACTTGCGGAGGAACTCGACGGACTGGTCGAGGCCGACGGATTTGACGACGCGGAATGTCGCGGCATTGGCGGACTTCTCGAGCGCACGCTGAACGGTGGTGTTGTAGAGATACCGGTTCTCGTAATTGCGCGGGGAGTACTTACTGCCGAACGAAATCGGCGCGTCCAGAATTGCGTCGTCCGGTCGCAGCCCACGTTCGAGTGCGGCAGCGTAGAACAGCGGCTTCAGCGTGGAGCCCGGTTGGCGTCTCGCCATCCAGGCGCGATTGAACGCCCCGCCGTTCGCGATGTCGCGGAAGGATTTGCCCCCCGCCAATCCACGCACGGCGCCGCTCCTGGTATCGATCACGACGACGGCACCCTGCAACGACGTGCGCGGCAGAACTTCACCTCGGAAGAGACGCTTCTCTTTGTCTGCGGAGGTAACGACAATGTCGATCCCCGCTCCGGGAACGATGCCGGCTTCCTCGGTTAGGTAGTGTGCAGTTGCGGAAGGAATCGGCAGATTCGCGCGCCACCCCCCGGGAAGTTCCACCACGACGGAATCCGAGAACACGCGGCGCACCGCGGCCATGCGTACCTGCCCTCGAACCGGGGCAGCGGAGTACTCTGCCTTGGCGCGCTCTTCTCCAAAACGCTCTTGGCGTGCGCGGAAGTACTCTTTCTCGAGCTCCGGCAACGCATCACGAAGCGCAGCTTCGGCGGCATCCTGGGCGACCCGGTCGAGTGTCGTGCGCAACGACCACCCGATGCGGCTGAGTCGCAAGCCGTCCATGATCGGATCGTTGGCGATGTCGCGCTGGAGCGCATCGACGAAGTAAGGCGCATAAGTCGAACCGCGCAGGGTCGCGCTCGTGGTTCCAATCCCGCTCGCCAGACCGCGGTCGTACTCGGGGTCGTCGATGTAGCCATATTCCCTGAGGCGCGAAAGCACCTGATCGCGGCGCTTCTCCGCCAGATCCGGGTTGTTCAGCGGAGAGTACTTTTCCGGGAGTTGCGGGAGCCCCGCGAGGGTGGCTGCCTCGTGAAGATTCATTTGGGCAGCGGACTTGTTGAAGTAGGTCCGTGCTGCAGATTCAACTCCGTACGCCCCGCTACCGAGATATATCTGGTTGATATACACCTCGAGGATTTGATCCTTGGAGTAGTTCTGCTCCATCTGAAGCGCGACGAAGAGCTCGCGCAGTTTCCGCTCGATCGTCTTGTCTCTGCCGATGCGCCCGATCAGGTTGCGCGCGAGCTGTTGTGTGATGGTGGACGCGCCCTGTGCCGCAGCGCCGCGACGTAGGTTCGTAAACGTGGCGCGAAGGACTCCCTTCGGATCGACGCCGAAGTGGTCGCGAAAGTTCCTGTCCTCGATCGCCACGAATGAGTCTGGAACATAGATCGGCAGCGAGCTGATTTCGACCACGATGCGTTTCTGTTCGAAGAGTTGCGCGAACGGGACACCATGGCGGTCGTAAAGAATGGTCGCTTCGGGGGGATTGTAAGCTTCGAAGTCTTCCAGTGCTGGTGCGTTCTCCAACCACCCACGCATGACCCCATAACCCGCCCCACACAGGGCCGTAGCCAACAGGAACGACGAGCCCCAGATCAGGAGCGCGACGCGCTTGAGAGATTTGCGGAGATTGCTCAAGCTTGCACCTTTCAACGTGGGCCGTGGGTCAAAACAACTCGGTAAGATTCTTGCACACATGCAAGGATGACCGTCTCGAGTGGTTCCAAATCCCTACCGGGCCTCCCACAACATCAAGAGAAACGTGTAACTGAGCTTGATCTGTGGAAACCGATAGGATGGCATGGACGCGGTGGTCAAAAATTTCCCCACATAGGTACTCCAATGACCCGAGCACGAGGTTTCACCCTGATTGAGTTGCTGATCGTCGTCGCTATCATCGCTATTCTGGCGGCAATTGCGGTCCCGAACTTCCTGGAGGCCCAGACCCGCGCGAAGGTATCGCGCGCCAAGGCGGATCTTCGGTCGATCGCTGTCGGTCTGGAATCGTATCTTGTCGATAACAACGTCTACCCGTACACGGAATCCAACGGCGCATCCATCTGGATGCCCCCTGGAGGCCAGCCGCGCCTCAATCCCTCCAATCACCGGATTGGCGGGATCACCTCGCCCATCGCCTACCTGACGGCGATCCCCGATGACGTGTTCCGCCACTCGATCGAAGGGGAAGAGACCGTTGCGCCGCTCTACTACGAGAAGGCGGGGTATGGGTACACGGACGGCGTGCTCAACCTGAAGAACTCGTTCGTGCCGAACGACGCCCTCGGCAACGGGAAGATCGATGGCTCGGGCCCGGACATCACAACGAACGATCCGAAGCAAACGCCGCGCGGCTGGGCCCTCTATAGCCTAGGGCCGGATCTTGATCCGCATGTGCGCACCTCGACCGGCGGATTCGTCACGCGTTCGCGGTATCACATCCTTAATCGCTACGACCCAACGAATGGCTCGGTGAGCCCCGGCAACGTCATCCGCTATCCGGGTGGCGAGAGCTTCCCCTGATCTCCAACGCAGCCTGATTTTTTACTTGGATGGGGGAGGCTTACAGCCTCCCCCTTTTCATTTGGCTGTCGATGCGACGGCAGACTCGCCACCTGCGTCTTTCATCCAAGCGACGACGACGTTGATGAACTCATCGTTGAAGGGTGCGTTGGGATCTGGCTCGAGGAACGCCTCGCGCTGAGTGGCAAACGTCATGATGCCGTGGTCCGCGTTTGCGAGTGCTTTGAACTCGGCCGTGCCCGGGGCATAGGAATTCACCGCGTCCGCAATCAACTCGTGCTCTTCACGCGAAGTGACAAAATCCGACTCCCCCCAAATCGCAAGCACGCGCGTCTTGCAATCGCGCCACTGCTGCAACACGGGGGTATCCTCCATCTGCTGCCAGAACTTGTAGTGGCGTCCGAACAAGCCGGTCTCCGAGCCAAACGGAGGCTCCAGGAAGCTCGCAAGTTCCGGATGTTTCTCCCGGATTTGCGTGGGGGTCCAATCTTCTCCCATGAGGAGATTGTGGAACTTCCAGGTCGCGCGCATTTGCCCTTCGCGTTGGATCGGATCCCCGCCGAGGATACCGTACTGGCGGCGTGAGTTCTTCGCCAGATACTCAAGCCACGGATAGGAATACGTCCCATAGGCGCAGACACCCGCGACCTGGGTTTCCGTAGCGAGGATCGGTGCAATGATTCCTCCCATACTATGACCGAAGAGGAAGACACGGTCGCGATCAACGAACGACTCGCCCATGCACTTCTCAAGGCCACGGCGAAAAATCTCTGCTTCAAGTACGAAGTCCAATTCATCGCATGGTGGTCCTGCGCTGTCACCCATGCTGGACTTCTCGACGCGCATCGTCGCGTATCCCTTCGCGGCCAGTCGGTGCGCGATCTCCTTGCTCGGATGAATTTGATTTCCGGGAACATCGATGCTCCCGCAAGCGACCCCTTGGATCATGAAGAAGGTGGGGAATGGGCCCTCGCCGCTGGGGATCGTGTAGATGCAACGAACTTTGAAATCACCCACCTCAACGGCGTCGTACACGACCTTGAAGTCGGCCGCCGTTTCCAGAGGGAGAGGGTCGATCTTGACCTCGATGTCCATCTCTCCCCCACCGCGCAACAGTCGCACCGGGAGCGTCCTGCCCGCTGACTTTGCCACGATCTGGATGACCTCACGTGGTGCGGAAACTGCCGTGCCGTTGATGGAGAGCAGCACATCCCCGATTTCGATCCCTGCACGCGATGCAGCGGAATTCGGCATGACTTGCTGAATCTCGATTCCCGGTTCCCCATCCACGGGCGGGGCGAGGGCGGTGCCCAAGGAGCCGCGGCGTGGGAGCCCGCCGAGTTCGTCCTCGGCTGCAGTAGAAGTGCAAAGCACGAGTGCGGCCGCGAATGTAAACGCGGCGAGACGCAACGATTTGAATGACATGGTGTCGCTCGCTCCGAACAAGGTCTGGCGCAGTTGGCGCACTGCGGACTCTTACGCGGAGCGAGGAAGCACCTTCAAACCCTTAGGCTATGATAAGGTCACTCGACGGCGGGGAGAACTCGTCCTGAGACCTGACCGAAGCCGATGCGGAGCGCACCGTTGCTGCACCAGCCCTTGAGCGTCAGGCGATCGCCATCCTCGAGGAACTTCCGCGTCTTGCCGTTCGGGAGGGAGATCGGTTCCGTCCCCTTCCAGGTTCGTTCCAGGAGGCAGCCCCGCGCCTCAGGCTCGGGACCACTGATCGTTCCAGATGCCATCAGATCCCCGGCGTTGACGGGGCATCCGTTGATCGTGTGATGCGCGAGTTGTTGCCGCATCGTCCAGTACATGTGCTTGAAGTTGGACTTGGTGATGAGGACCGGTTCCTCCTTCTCGTCGTATTCGAGCCATGCCTCGAGATTGATGTCGTAGCTCGATGGGCCTGGATCGCGCAGATACTCGAGCGGCGTCGGGTCCTGAGTTGGATTCGCAATGCGGAATGGTTCCAACGCATCCATCGTCACGACGAATGGCGAGATTGACGTGCAGAAGTTCTTCCCAAGGAACGGGCCGAGCGGTTGGTACTCCCACTTCTGGATGTCGCGAGCGGACCAATCGTTCACAAGGACCATCCCGAAAATGTGATGGTCTGCATTCTCGACAGGGATACGTTCGCCGAGTTTCGTCGGTGCGCCAATGATGAACCCTGTTTCGAGTTCGAAGTCCATGAGCCGCGACGGGCCGTACTCTGGGCGAGCATCACCATCCTTCATCGTCTGGCCGTGAGGGCGCGGAAAGTCCGTACCATCAACCACGATGGAACTGGAGCGCCCATGGTATCCAACGGGCAGGTGCAGCCAATTGGGCATCAGCGCGTTTTCTTTCCCGCGGAACATGATGCCGACATTTTCTGCGTGATAGCGTGATGAATAGAAATCCGTGTAGTCGCCGATCTGCACAGGGACGAAAAACTCGGCTTCCTCCAGCGGGACGAGGCCGCGTTCCAGGAGGACAGAGTCATATCGGAGCGATTGGTTTCCCTGCGGATCGTCGCGAAGCAGGCGGCTGAGCGTGAGACGCGCCTGCGTCCATGCCGCGCGTCCGAGCGCCATGAATGCGTTCAGCGCGGGCTGATTGAAGACCTTCCTGCCGTCGAGTTCCGTACCCTTGAAGTGACCGAAGTTTTCTACCGCCGCCAAGTCGAGAACATGTTCGCCGATCGCCACGCCGACACGCGGGGGGCGGTTCTCCTCGCGACGTCGAAACACGCAATAGGGCAGGTTCTGGATGGGAAAGTCTGAGTCGGGGGGAACCTCGACAAATGACTTCAGCTTTGGGTCGTGTGTTTCGTCCATGTGTATGTTTCCGGTTTAGAGTAGTTGCAAAGCTCGGAGGTCTTCGCGCGGCTCGTCGAAGCTGCAAGACCCATAGGATGTCGCGCCCGTGCGGCGAATCGTGGCGATAGCGTCAGCGCCCGCGCGCAAGTCACGCCAGGCGAAGAAGTCCTCGAATGCGAATTCAGCCGCGTTCTCGCACAGGAGGATCGGGAGAACTTCCCGCTCGGACAGCTTGTTCTCGCGCGCCAGGATGGCAGCCCCAAACACATTCACGAAGCCGTGCATCATCGTACCGATCACTTTGTCCTGATGACGGAGCGGATGATGGAGTCCGGCCGTGAACTTCATCGCTACATTGGCATCGCGGCACTGAACGATGGCCTGCGCGATAGCCTCGACGGGAGGGAATGCTGAGGCCTCGACCCCGCCGCAACGCAGCTTGAATCCCGCATGTGCCATGCGATGCGCCTCACGCCGACGGTTGCTCTCGGCAATACCTGCGATGACAGGACCGAATGCTTCGCGCCAAGCATCACCCACGGATGCTTCAAAGAAAGGAACGATGGTCACGGGGAGCAACTCGTCCAGCCGCCGCGCCGTTTGATCGAGCAACTTTAGGACGGGCGCTGCTTCGCCGCGATTGAGCACTTCCTCGGGCAGCTTGACTTCAAGAACTTGTGCATTCCCCCGAGTGCCGAAGCTCTCCAAGAACTTCACGAGATCGGTCGCGTCGGTGGCGCAGGCATCGACGAATTCGTCTGCGGACTGTCCCCCGCGCCCGAGCAAGGAAAGGGACAACGGCGCCGAGGTTCTGAAGAGACTCTTGTACGCGCCCACTTCACCTAGCCGCGCCGCGGGGAGGATGAACCTCCCGAGCATCCACGCATCTGCTTCGCCCAGATAGCGCGCGTAATTGCGAATCGCATCGTCCAGAGGGAGTTTCGCCGGGGGGAAGAGCCCCGCATAGTCGATCAGGTTCGCCATCAATGCGCGAATCGCAGGAGTCAACGTTTGGGCGGGCACGATGGGGTTCTCCGGGGGTGATTCAGCATCATACGTCCACCGCTCCTGAGGGTATCAACGGCGAAAGGAGCGGTTGGGCTTTCCTCCGCGCGCGAGTGTATCGACGATACCCCCAACATTTCAGCCAAAGGATGACCATCCATGAAGCGCCCATATCTTGCCGCCTGCGCATTCGTCGCAGGGATCACCCTCGCCTCCGCCCTCGGCGTGATTGCGCAGGAAGACGCCATGGAGGCGGAGCAGGAACTCGTCGTCCCGCTCAATCCGATGTTATTCGACCGGGACTCTGCGCTTCTCGATTTCGAGGCGGACTCAGATCCGGAGCGCGCACTCTACCTTAGCGCCGTGCAGGCGATGGAACTTGGGCGTCGTTCAGGAGATATGGCGCACGCGGAGAAAATGCTGAATCGCATCGCAGGGGAATGCCCCCGCCAACCCGTGCGCACCGCCGTGCGCCGGATGCTGGTTGCCTACTACACGGAAAACGGTGACGAGGCATCCGCGCGCACCAATCTCGAGACCATCGTTGCAGAGAACATGAATCAGTTTTGATGCGCACTTACTGGGGCGCACTCAGCGGCGCTCCGATCAGGTAGCGTTCCACGATGACCTGAACGGCAATATCCGGCCGCTTCTCGGCGAGCGGAGCGGTGAAGAAGTCACTCGTCCAATAGCAATCCATGCGGCGGAAGTGTTCCGCGAGGAACGGCCGCAGCTCCCATCCAAAGGAGTCGTGGAAGACAACCGCCGTCGGCAGGGCAGGGTCGTCGACTTCGAATGCCGTGCTGAACCGAAACTCCGGCATTCCCGGCCAGGTATACGCGGGCACGGACCTCGCACGACGTTCAAAGTTCGGTTCATAAACGAGGTGCTTCTCTTGAATCAGGTCCGTCTCTGCTGCGGTCCAGTCCTTGAGTCCCAGCATCACAGCGAGGTCGCTCTCCGCAATCGTGGGCGTCGGCGTGAAATCTGACTTCGGGTGAGGAACGAGGCCAGCATGGTACTTCGCGACGCTACGGATGACGGCGTCGTAGCCAACCCAGATGCCTGCATTGCTCCAATGTGTGTCGAGCTTCTGGAACACCTGAGCCCGCGCCTTGGCATCCGATAACGGTTTGCGGAGGTCGATCACCTCGACCCGTTCGACCCCCTGGAGTGCAGGAACGATCTGATCGATTCGTCGATTCTCGTTAACGATCGTGAACTCATCGGGCATGAACTCCGGATAGGTCGTGTCCTTGTTTGGCACGATGAGGACGATGTAGCGCCCTCCGAATTTCTCGACGGTGTCCCGGCGTGCCCTCAGCGCATCGACGGTAAGCGCCAAGTCCCGATGCCCAAACGGAGGAAGTGTGCCCCGATAGTTTTCCGCGCTGTTTTCATGACCGAAGAAGAACCATCCATCCTTACCGACCAGTACTTGTGGGATGATCTCGCTGGCAGCAAGTGGTGCGCGTTGTGCGGTCGCGATGGTCGGCTTGGAGATCGACCGGACGGGGGACACGCCAAGCGTGAAAATCTTGATGCGATAATGTGTTCTAACCAGGAATCGCCGGAATCCAAATCGATCGTCGAAGAATTTCGTGAACTTCTGGGGAAACTCGCGCAAGTCTTCGAACGACTGCAAGGCGGGGCGTGGTTCTGGATTTCGGTTCTCCGAGATCGCCGGTGATCGATCGAGCTTGAACTAGATGTCGATGGCGGGAAGCCACACGAGTCCGACGAACACGAGCGTCGTGAGGACATTCAGAATGCGTTCCAGTTTCGAGTTCATCGCGCCCTCAGAACCGGAAGTAGATGAATGGATTGTGCGTCTGCGCAGACAACTGAATGAACGACGCGATCAGAAGCACGAATGCCCCCGCGAAGGCACCGACGCGGTATGCCGCGGCAAGCAGCGGTTTGGCGGGAGATTCACCAGACTCACTGGACGCGAGTACCAGCGCCCTCAGCCACGGAACGACCGGCACGGAACAGAACATCGCCGCGGCCAGAACCAGCTTCACCTCGTTGTTCAGGAAGTACGCCGCCGTCACGACTCCATCGGCGACAGGGCCAAGTCCCACCATGGCTTTAAGCATGACAAGAGCATGAGAGAGATCGGCGGCCCGGAACAGGACCCAGCCTACCATCACCATCAGAATGACATAGAGGTGGCCCAGAATCGGAGGTACTTGAACCGGCGCTCGCTTCGCGAGTACACGTTCCATCACCAGCAACAGGCCGTGAAATGCGCCCCACACGACAAAGTTCCATGTCGCACCGTGCCAGAGGCCGCATAGCAAGAAGACGATGCAAAGGTTCGCATAGACCCGCCATGGTCTGACGCGATTTCCACCGAGGGGGATGTAGAGGTAGTCGCGAAACCACGTTGAGAGCGAGATGTGCCAGCGTCGCCAGAAATCGGTGATCGATCTCGCAATGTAGGGATGGTTGAAGTTTTCTCGGAACTCGAAACCGAACATGCGGCCCAGCCCGATCCCCATGTCGGAGTATCCAGAGAAGTCGAAGTAGATCTGGAAGAAATAGCACAGCGTCCCAAGCCACGCCAGATGCAATGTCACCTGCTCATTGGGGAGTCCATAGATTACATCCGCAGGCCATGCGACCACGTTCGCGATGAGGACCTTCTTCCCCAGGCCAATCGCGAATCGACGGACGCCGGAGGCGAAAAGTGCAAACCTCTCCTGCCGATGGATGATTTGGTCCGCGACATCCTGATAACGCACAATGGGCCCCGCAATGAGCTGCGGAAACAGGGAGATGTAGAGTCCGAGGTGAAATGGATTGCGCTGTACCTCGGCATCCCCGCGCGAGACATCAAGGACGTAGGAAAACGCCTGAAACGTGAAGAACGAGATACCGATTGGCAGGTGAACCGGGTCGGCTTCGACGGGTTGGGCGCCGATCCACCCCGCGACCACATTCAGGTTATCGATGCCAAAGTTGAAGTACTTGAAGTAGGCGATCAGTCCCAGGTTGAACACGGCCGCGAGAGCGATCGTCCATGGTTTCCACCCGTTGTTCCCCACTCTGGTCAGCATTAGCCCGAACGCGTAGTTCGCCGCGATCGAGGCCAGCATGATCGCGACGTAGAACGACTCTCCCCACGCATAAAAGAGGAGGCTGAAGATCAGGAGGATGCTGTTTTTTAGGAGTCGCGGCACCGCGTAGTACAGCGCGAGTACCAGCGGCAGAAACGCGAAAAGGAAAATGGGAGAACTGAATACCATCGGCGACTAAGGGGAACACTCCACGGAGAGAACGGAGTCGAATCCCCTCTCTGGGAAGCGTCAAGGGCCTTCGCGGCGAGCGCTGCTTCGCTGGGTGAAACCTAAGGCGCGTACTTCGCCGTGCGCGAGATGTCACCCCGCGAAACCGTGCCATTGGTGGGGTCGTAGACGAACGATTCCCCTGCCGGGTCGTTTGGATTCAGGAGGAAGGCGTTGCGTACTGAGTTGCCTTCGTTCACGGAATCCGGCGCTCGGCTTCGTAGGAGCCAGCTATGCGTCCCCGCGACGGGGTTGAGCGGGTGCGGCGGCGTGCGGAAGCGGAAGCTGCGAATGTTGGTATAGGAGTAGTAAACGCCCGATCCTCCCGTGCCCGTTTCCGGAGCGCGCAGGAACGGATCGATGCACCCGCCGAGGCCGCTCATGTACGCCACCGGCGAAGTCAGATACGCGTAGCGATCAGGGTAGGCAACTTCTGCTTCCGTGCCTCCCGGGAACAGCAAGTGCGGAGGGTACCCATTGTAGTCCACAGAATACGATTCGAGACAGGTCGCAAGCACGCGCAGGTCGTTCTTGACGCGTGAGGTCTTTGCGCGGGTCTGTGCCTCGAGGAAGTTTGGAACGGCGATCGCTGCCAAGATTGCAATGATAGCAACGACGATGAGGAGTTCGATCAGCGTAAACGCGTAGGACTTCTTCATGTTGATTGCGAATCTTTCGATGGCGAATTCGACGCAAAGGTGCATGCCTCCCTCGAAGCGATCAACACTTTTCCCATGGTCCAGAGCAGGACGCCGAGCCCGATCGGGCGCTGAAGGAAGTATGCGAGACCGATAACCTCACCCGCCGTCGACGGTCCAAGTTTCTGCCAAAGATACCACAACGATGGTGTCCCTGCGAAGATCCAGATCAAGAGAGTCTGCCGCGGAGTGACCACACCTCTCGCGAGAAGAAGCGCCGCCAGCGCCTGCACGAGGACATAGTGGTGTTCCCAATTGTCGCGAAAGGCGATAAACCAGGATAGCCAAAGGATTCCGAGGAGCGCCGCTTTCGTACCCGCTGAATCATCGCCACGCATCCGCATGATCCCCCACACGGCGAACACGGTGTAGGCGAGGATCACGACGAGCGAGATGATCAGCGTCGCATCGCTCCAATGAGGAGTTGGCGTTTCTGGTGAGGCATCGACAAGTCCCTTGCCCGATATCTTCCACACGATGGCGTTGATCGCCGATTGGAGCCCTTGTGCACCGGCGTACGGCTGATGCGTCTTGGCAATGACCTTACCGAAGATCCCCCCCGAGAGAATCCCTTCCGACCTCCCTGCGGGGAAGATCGCGATCGTCAGACCTGCCGATGCGAAAAGCACGAGCGTCGCGACGATCGCAGCGCGCCGCCTCCCCATACGCCACACGACTGGTAGCCACGCGAGTGGGAAGACCTTGACCAGCATTGCCAACATCCACGGAACGCCCGCCCAACGCCGCCCGACGAGGAGTGCATCCGCGCCCCACAAGAGGAGCGTCGCGACGAATAGACTGAACTGTCCCATGTGCAATTCCGGAACGACCGGGAACCAGGCAAACCAGAGGAGAGCGAACGGCAAGACATGCGACGGTGCTCGTCCGACACAGAGAAGGAAATTCGCAACAATCATCGCGATGCACGCGGCCACCCAACCGCCATACGCGACCCACGGAGGCAGCAGACTCAGCGGTGCGCCGAGCCAGTACGCGGTGAAGACGGGGTAGCGGAACTGGGTGGCGTAGGGCGCGCGGCGCGGTGCCTCTAGTCCCGCAGTATAAGGATCGCCGCCTGTGCGAGCGCGGATGCCTGCCTCGTAGATCGCGAAGAAATCCGCCCCGGGTCGGAGCCGAAAATTGTATCCTGAATCGAACGCCAGTGGCGCAAGGATGCCTCCCCCATCGGCTTCGCGGAGGTAGGCTGGATCCCCTGCGCGGCGTATTTCGTGGATCGTGCCACGCCCGGCCGGGAGCATGAGCAACGTGAGCAAGAAGAACAGAAGCAACAAAAGCTTCACACGCGGGGACGCATCGCGCACCGTTCGCCAACCCGCGCACATCGCCTCGCAAGGCCCGCCCGGACGTTCGCTCACGAGTTCCTCTTCACTCGTGCTTCGTGAATCAGACGCTCCATCTTTCGGAGCCGCGTATCCCACGTGTTGCGCCGTGCGAGTTCGCGTCTCTGATCGGCAAAATCGGCTGGCTCGATGAGTGCCTGCCGGATCGCCGCAACCCAAGCGGCTGGCTCTGCGCGTGGACGCTGAAGTACCTGCGCCCAAGGCCGCAGTGCGTGCATGGTCGCTGGAGCAACGACCGGATTCCCCGTCGCAAAGTATTCGAACAACTTCAGCGGAAAGACGGCATCCGTGGCGTTTGACTTCGCGTAAGGCATCAGGAGCACATCAGCCAGATGAAGGAACGGTGGTAGCTCCTCGTACGGCACGAGTCCCGTCATCGTCACGTTCGGGAGTTTGCCCAGTTGTTCGAAGTGTGCGCGGCGTGAGTCCGCCTCCCAAATCGGCCCCACGAAGATGAAGTGCACATCCGGCGCGAGCCGACACACGGCACTGACAAGTGCGACGTCCACCTTGTGCGAAGCGAGTTGGCCGCTGAAAACCGCCCGCGGGCCGGGGATGCGCGAAACGCGCTCCAGAAGAGCACGGGATGCGCCCCCTCGTGGTGTCGCGTCCGAGAAGTGAGCGTGATCCGCCACGTTTGGCAGGAAGTGTGCATTGGCGTTCACCCCCGCTGCCCGCTCGTGCATTTGCTTCTCGGTGCAGAACACGATGTCCGCGCGCGCAAGCAATCGCAACTCTGCTTCGCGCAGGGAAATCCGATCAGCCCCGGGCACCGCAGAAAGATCATCGACCATGTGGTACACGACGAGTGGACCGCCCTTGGCGGGAAGCAGATGGACCGCGTACGGCGAGTACACCCACAGCATCGTGGGATCGAACGCAGTGACCGCGCGCCCCGCGCTGGACTTGAACAGCATGCGGTTCATGCGGATGTCACCGAGAGTCGCCCACTTGGGTCGCACAATGGGTGAGACGCTCCACAGTCGTTTCTCGCGTCGCACTGGACCGGAGAATCCTCGGCGCAGCCGACGTAGAATTCGTCCAGCATCCGCGCCACCGATTTTGGGTGCGCGCGTGCCAAGGGTCTCGACGAAGAGGACGCGATTTCGTTTCGCCAATCGGCGCGCGATGTGGTGCTTGTTTGTCGGGAGTGCCGTGTCCCAATCGGCGGTCGAGAAGAGCACGATGCGCTCCCCCGCCAGACGGGGGATTCGTGCCGGAGCCTTGGGATTCTCGTCGCTCAAGTGGAACACCTGCTGGGGATTGCGCTCCGGAAATCGTCGGCGACACGGTGACAGTGGGAAACGGGAAAGGATGCCTTAGTGCCCGAAGCCGGAGCAAATCCCGAAAGCGTCGTGGATGTGCCGCGCGAGATGGCCCGTGCCGCGTGGCGTGCATGGCTGCGCCCAAGGGATTTCGGCATCCTGACATGGCTCCTTTGGGGTGCGACTCTCGCGACGATTTTCGTGCTGTTCCTCCCTTCGAGTTCCCGCTGGTGGGCTTCGCGCGCGTTCGCAATCGCCACCCTCCTGCAACCGCTTTTCGCCGTCGGCGCACTTGCGGCTTGGCTGCGCAGCGGGCGCGGCTGGGCGCGCATCGAAGACCTGGCCGTGGTCCCGAACGCAGGTGGCCTGTGGGCGCTTGCCAATGTGCGGGCTCTCGGGATGGTTCTCTCCATCCAGGCAGCCGTGTTGGGAATTGTCGTCGCGTTGATTCTTAGGGACTCGATGCTGACGAACGACGCCGACACTTTCTATGCCTTCATCGTTTTTATCTCAGGGTACGTCGTGGCCGGGGGCTGCAACCCGACGCTGATGTTGAGGCCCCTCCTCGGCGAAGGTGGGACTCTCTACAAGTTCGTCCGCGCCCTCGTGGTGGCGTTGCCGATGCACGTCTTCCCGATGTGCCTTCTCACGATCATGATCCTGCGTCGAATGGGGATGAATCTGCTCGACCTGTACTGGGCGAGCATCGGGATCGGACTGATCTGCGCGATGATCCTTCGTTCCGCGCAGTCCTATCGTGCATTGCCCAAGCTGATCGACGACCGAGTGTCCTCGCTCGCCGAACGCGCCCAGCGTTAGGCACCCTTGCGCAACTCAAGCAGCGCGTATTTCGCTGCCCCGATCACGGCTTCGCTCTCCTGGAGTGTCGGGGCCAGCGTCATTCCCGACGCCGCGATGCGATCGCGTACGCGGTTCTGGTATCGCGTGGCTTTCGTCAGGTTGCTCCCACCGAAGACGATGGGGACTTCCTCCGGGGATGTTGCGAAAAGCTTTGCATGCGCGGGGCGAATGATCCACAGCAGGTCATCCGCTGCCTGGTCGAGGATGCGCTGCGACACGGCATCTCCCTCCCCTTCTGCTTCGTGCACCAAGCGCGAGAGCCCGGCGATTTCTGGCTTTGAACTCTGCACGCTTTGGAGCCATCCGAGTACGTCGGTCGGTTGCTCCAGCTTGAGGTACCCGAGAACCTTGTCGGTCAGCGTTGTTTGTTCGAGGCGACCGTCAAAGGACTGGATCACCGCCTTGAGCGCCGCAACCCCGAGCGCGTAGCCACTTCCTTCATCGCCGAGGAGTTGACCCCAACCGCCGCAGCGCGAGGTCCGTCCATCCTCGTGAAATCCGAAACAGACAGAACCCGTGCCGCTGATCAACATCAGCCCGTGCGGCTTGTCCAGAGCGGCCATGATCCCGGCAACGGCGTCGTTCGCGACGATCAACTTCTGGGCGGGTGCCAGCCTGGGGCGGATCATCCCCTCAATCAAAGCGCGGTCCTTGGGGCGATCCACACCGGCCATGCAGAGGCAGAATGCTTGCACGTGCGACAGCGCGATCCCTGAGTTACGTGAGAGTTCATCGAGGAGTCCTGTGAGGACTTCGCGCACTTGATCCTGCGATGACGCGTGCGGGTTGGAGCCCGGAAAGCGCACCTCCGCCAGGACAGTCCCGTCTTCGTGCATCAAGACGCCGCTGGTCTTGGTGCCGCCGCCATCGATGCCGATCACATAGTTCGGAGCCATGCAGTTCATCCCTATCCGAGAAAGATTTTGCCGCCGCTCTTGCGGAGTTCTTCCACATCACTTGCATCCGTCGGGGGGGCGACGGGCTCACCATCGGGGTTCTGCGGGATGATAATCTTCATCGTCGTTCCAGCACCCACCTTCGATTCGCAAACGAGTGATCCACCCATGCGCGTAGCCAAACTATACGACACCGAAAGGCCGAGGCCCGTACCCTTGCCTTCGCGCTTGGTGGTGAAAAACGGGTCGAAGATCTTGGGGACGTTTTCGTCGCTGATGCCGGTGCCCGTATCGGTCACAAGGACCGCGAAGTGATTCGGCGGCTCCTCGCACCACTGAGTGGAAATTGTGATCGATCCTCCCGCGTCCGTGGCGTCAGCGGCATTCGTGAGGAGATTCACGAGGATCTGGCGGAGGTGATCGCTGCACACGCGGACGGTGGTGAGCTTCGGGTCGAGCTTCAGGTGCAGCGCGAGACTCGATTTGGTAAACGTGGCCCGGAAGAGTTCCGCGAGGGCGCGAATCTCATCGTTGATCACGATGACCTTGAGTTGAGGCGATTGCGGAGCATGCAACTGGCGCAACTGAGAGACGATGCGTGCGATGCGATCGATCTCCTCCTCGATGACGCGGATACCATCCCGCGTTGTCTCTGTGTCGACAGATGAAGTCGCTGGTCTGAGCAAGTGACTGGAGACGATCGCCAGGTAGTTCTTGATGATCGAAAGCGGGTTGTTGATTTCGTGCGCGAGGTCCGTGGCGATCTTGCCCGTCGCGGCGAACCTCTCCGCAGTGAGGAGCAGATTCTGCGCGGACTTGAGGTCGCGCGTGCGCTCCTCCACCTTGAGTTCGAGTTCGGCTGCAAAATTCTTCGCCTGCGCGTAGAGGCGGCTATGTTCCACCGCGAGCGCGAGGCTGTCCGCCATCAGGCTGATGACCTCGACCTCCTCCTCGTCGACGAATCGATTCGGGTCGGAGTCCGAGAGCGCAAGCACGCCGATCGTCCCCTTGGCAGTGTTCAGAGGAACGATGCATAGTCGGGCCATCCCAGTCCCGTCGAGCATGCGATCTTCCTCCATCGTGCTCCGACGCCCGACCAGGGTGTGCACCTTGGACGAGCCTGATTGAACGCACTCACCCATGTGTGAGCCGTTCACGGAGAACCGGGACCCCCTCGGCAGGATGATTCGCGATGGCGGAAAGACATGGATGAGTTCGATCTCGCGTCCCGATTCCGTGACGAGACCGAGGGACATCCTTTCAATATGAACGAGATCGCGGACCTCGTTGGTGAACATGCGGAAGAGTTGTTCAAGATCGAGTGAGCGGTTGATCGACTTGCTGATTTGGTGAACGAGGGCAAGTTGTCGCGCCTTCTCGTCGAGTTCGAGAAGCTTCATCGCGAGGCGGCGATAGCTCTCGGCAAGCGTCGCGGCCATTTGATTCATCGACCCAGCGAGCACCTCCAGTTCATCCCCCGTGTTGACTTCGACACGATGATCGAGTTCTCCGTTGGCGAGCCTCTCGACGCCGCTAGTCAGCTCGAGGATGGGGCGCACGACGCGTTCGGCGGCGTAGAATCCAAATGCACCGATGAGCACGAGAAGCACCAGCGCGCCCACCGCAATACCCCACAGCGCGTGTCGCAGATTCGCAAGCGTGTCCCCGACGTTGAGACGTTGGATCACGGCCCACTCGACAGGGTTCGGTGAACCCCCGGAGAGCGCAGCCGCCGTAATGACCCGGGCGAAGGCGAACTCGAATCCTTCCACTTCCGGGTTGTCGACGGTTCCGGTACGCTCGGTGAAGAGCCTCGCGGGGTGACGCTCGAGCATGGCGCTCAATCCCGCTTCCCCGGACGGGGCGTGCACGAGTCCATTACGTCGAGAGACGAGGATGAGCGTGCGTCTTTCTGCGCTTCCCGGTGGAGTCTCCACCATCTGGATCGTTCGTTCCAATGGGAGAAGAATCGTGGCAAAAAGCGGCGCGGAGTCAGGCGTATTCAGCAATCGGCCGAGGAGCCACAACTCGAGCCCACCATCCGCGCGGCGATGTTCGATCAGAGCCAAGGCGTGCTCGGGTGCAGCGTCCCTCAATCGATTCAGGACGTCGCGGTACTCCAGCGTGGACGGGAGCGGTGCCGCGGGATTCCCGGAGAGCAACATCCCCTTGAGAACGTGGGCGGTCACGGCTCCCTGACCGTCCAGGACGTACATCGGTGTTTCGCCAATCGCGGTGGCGATGGGAAGATACAACTCCCGCACGGCGTCATCGTCCTGCGGTTGAGGGGCTTCTAGGCGGCTCACCGCGGCGGCGATGCCGCCGGCCCCGATGGCCTCGCGAAAGCGCTCGGCGTAACTTGCCAGTCGCGCATCAAAATCCTGGGCCAGCATGGTCGCGGAATCGATTCCCTGATCACGGACCATGTTTGTGATGGAGCGATAGGCCGCAAAGTACGAGATCAACAGCGCCAACGCCGCGGGGACGATGCCGACCGAAACGACAGCCAGAAACACGCGCCTGCGCAGGCTGGTTTGCAGCGTGCTCCGGTTTGGGGCCACGGGCGCGGTGCTGTCCGACAAAGTATTCCCTTTCGTTCATCTTGCGGCTTCGGCTGAGACGTGAGGATATCCGACACAATCACGGACGAAAGCTCAAGGGCATGATTCACGGCAAGAAAGTCATCGTCGTTTTTCCGGCCTACAACGCCGAGAAGACCCTCGAACGGACATTTCGAGAGGTCGATCGGGACGTCGTGGATGACGTCATCCTGGTGGACGATGCCAGCAAGGACGGGACAGTCGCCCTCGCCAAACGCTTGGGGATCGTTACTCTCGTCCACCCCAGGAATCGCGGGTACGGCGGGAATCAAAAGTCGTGCTACGCAGAGGCGCTCCGCCGTGGGGCCGACATTGTGGTCATGGTGCACCCGGACTATCAGTACTCACCCCGCCTTATCGGTGCGATGGCCTCGATGATCGCGAGCGGGCACTACGACGTCGTTCTCGGCTCGCGCATTCTCGGGACGGGCGCACTGCATGGCGGGATGCCCAAGTACAAGTTCATCGCGAATCGCCTGCTGACGGCATTTCAAAACATCCTGATCGGTGAGAAGCTATCCGAGTATCACACCGGGTACCGCGCATTCACACGTGAGACCCTCGAGAAGCTCCCGCTCGATCACTACGACGACGACTTTATCTTCGACAACCAGATGCTCGTTTCAGCGTCTTACTTCGGATTTCGACTGGGGGAGATCAGTTGCCCGACGCGCTACTTTGCGGAGGCATCGAGCATCAACTTCAAGCGTAGTTGTGTGTACGGCCTTGGGGTTCTCGGCGTGAGCATGAGTTGCTTCCTCGCGCGCAAGCGGATCCTGCCCTCGCGGCTCTTCCCACGTATCGTACCCAAGTCGCGACGCGGCCCGGGCTTTGGGGGAAGGAACCGCTCGTGAGTCGTCCCTGCTGGTGCGGAGAGACAAAGACAAAGCCAGTCTTCACGCTTCGCCGTCGGGGTTCGCGCGACAAGTACCCGGTCGTGCGATGCGTAAACTGCACGACCGAATTCCTCGATCCGATGCCCTCCGACGAGGCTCTGGATCGCGCATACTCGTCCGACTACTACGGAGCCGGTTCGAAGAAGTTTGTCGGGCCCTTTGGCGTTCTCTTTCGCTGGATGCAGGACAGCCGCGTGCGACTTATCCCGCCGTACGAGTTGCCGGACGAATCCGAGCCGATCCTGCTCGATGTCGGCTGCGGGAACGGGAACTTTCTGCGCGGCGCCAAGCGCGCAAACTATCTTGTGGAAGGCACTGAACTCTCCGAGGCATCAGCAGCGCGAGCTTCAGGCAATGGCGACATCCGTGTCCATGTGGGCGCGCTGACGGACCTCGATCTGCAAGCTGGGAACTACGCGGTGGTGACGATGTGGCATGTCCTTGAGCATGTGGCGGATCCCCAAGCGACATTACGCGCCGCCCACCGGTTGCTGGAACGCAAGGGGCACATCTTCATCGCGTTGCCGAACTCCGCGAGTTGGCAGTCGCGTTATGCGGGTCGTCTCTGGTTTCACCGCGACCCACCGCGCCACCTCTATCACTTCTCCCCCAAGTCACTGGCGAAGCTCCTCCGAGCCACGAGCTTCAAGCCACTTCGTTGGTGGCATTTCTCGCTCGACCAGAATCCCTACGGTTGGTTGCAGGGGATGCTCAACCGAATGGGGTTTCCTCAGGACCGTCTCTACGAGTTCCTCAAAGGGAAGGAGCGACTAAGCCCATCCCTGATGTTGGAGATTCTCGTGGCCGCGATCCTCGTGGTGCCCGCGCTCGTGCTTTCATTCCTGGAAGCGGGCGCGCACGCAGGTGGGACAATCACAGTCGTCGCTCAGAAAGTCGAAACGGGCGCACCGACTCCCCCGCCGTCCCGCCCTTCGAGACTAGTAAAGCTCCCGCGAGTCTAGCTCGCCTCGCGTTGCAGCGCCACTGGCCGAAGCGGCCTCCGCTTGAATCGCTGCGATGCGTCTCTCAATCCTCGGGACGAGATCGTTCCGCCTCATTGCACGCGCGAGGCCCAGGTGGTTTTGGAGCGTGATGATGTCACGCGTGTCTGCTCGAAATGCTTCCTCGTAAATTCGAAGCGCCTCTTCCTGCTTGTTCTGCGAGTCGTAGAGGTACGCGAGCATCCCGAGCAGAAACACTCTCGTCTCCTGAGGACAGTCACGACGTGCCATCACCCGGCGAATGGCGTGGATCGACTCCTCCGGCTTGTCATGAGCGACACTGTATGTGGCTCGGGCCCGCGCGACATCGTACTGCGTCGGGTCGATCTGCTCAGCCCGCTCGATCCATGGGAGTGCCCGTTCCGGCTGACTGGCTCGCAACAGATGCATCGCAAGCTGACCCATTGGAATCGCAATCAGGGACTCTATCTTTGTGTCTCGTCCAATCACTTCCGCCGCGTCATCGAGACGATTGGCCCGCAGAAGAATGTTCGCAGCTTGAGCGAACTCTCGCGAGCGTGCCTGAGGGTCGCGGGCTGCCTCGAGTGCATGGCGCGCGGCAGCCTGGAAGTCCCCCTCGCGAGCAGCAATGTCGCCGAGTGCGATCTCTCGAACAAGCGTGTTGCGTGTCTTTTGTGCGACTGCTTTTGCACCCGCGAGATCTCCGGCACGCATGAACGCGCGGATCGCTTCCCGCTCCGCGGACCCGTCCTGAAACTCATCCTTCACCTGAAGGAATTCCTCGGGGGATGGTGCAGCGCCACCGGACCGCACTCTTTCCTTTAACACATTGAGTCGTGCGCGTTCGAAGATTGGATGAACCTCGTACGTACGCGCCCAAAGCGTGCCGCTAGATCGCCACGAGAATAGAAGATCCAATGGTTTGAAGAACATCATTGGCACAATGAGGATGAGCCCCGGCAGGAGGCGCAGGGCCTCGCGTGACCTCCCAGCGAGCGCCGCCACGGCAATGAGCAATCCAATCGTCGGGAGATACGAGTACCTCTCAGCAACATAAGCATGTCCCACAGGGATGATACCCGACACTGGTGACAGCGCAATCAGATAGAACCCAATCCCGAACGCCACGAGTGGCTTGGAACGGTTCAGAGAAAGTGCGCTCCCCACGAGGCAGAGCGTGAATACGCCCGCGAGGATCACACTTGGCGCGGTGGGCTTTGGGGCAGAGTGCCGCGGATGAATCGGAGCGAGGTTCGCTGGAACAACGCTGCGGGAGGCATAGTACCACGGAGAGTATGCCACGCCACGAAGTCGGAGATCCCAAGTCGAGTTCTCCCTTCTCGATAATGCCTTCTCCTGCGCCCCAAAGTTGGCGATGGCGAAGACCACAGAGAGCGCGCCGAAGACTGCGTAGCTCACGATCCGCCTTCGAATCTGATCCCTCTGGAAGAGAAGATCGAAGAGCAGTGCTACGGCCACATAGGTGACTGCCATGCTCTTCGACAGAAGCGAGAGGAGGAGCGACAAGGCTTCCCACGGGAGGACTTTGCGGTGGTATTCGCCACTCTCGACCCGGCTGCCGCTGATGTGAAACGCGAGCGCGGCGAGGAAGAAGAAGACCGAGAGAACGTCCTTTCTCTCACTCAACCACACCACGCTCTCGTAACGCATGGGATGTACTCCCCAGACAAATGCGAGCAGCCAAGCGGCCGCGCCCATGCGACACCAACGATGCAAGATCGAGCCCAGCAACACGACACTGCCACAGTGCCACAGGATGTTCTGGAGTCTGATGATCTCGGGAGACCTGCCTGCAATCGCATAGTCAATCGCGTATGTCAGCATCGTGAGCGGGTGATAGTTCGCGAAGTAGCTATTCGTGAACATCTCCCACAAGTTGTGAAGCGACAAGACGCGGATGTACGGGTTGAGATCAATATACGTGACGTCGTCCCAACTCGTGACCTCGAAGCCAAGAGTGGGAAAGAAGAAGGCAGCCGTCGCGATGAAGACGATGACTGGCCAGATCGGCCGAATCGATTCGATCTCTACATTTTCCACCGATTTCATCACGTTGCCCCCAGTCGCGCGAGTCGTCGATCCACCGCCGCGAGGACTTCAGCATCGGTTTCCCGAGAGGCGAGTATAGCGCGAAGTGCGCGCAATGGAGCGAGGTCAGTCGAACCCATCGCAAACGCCTGTAAGAGATGCGGCAGAGCAGCATCGTTCTCTCCCGCGGCAGCGAGAAAAAGCCCGAGGCGACCCTCGGCGAAGAGTCTCGAATCATCGGGCAGGTCGCGACGACGAATAACTTCGGCGAGGTACTCGGCACCTCCCACGGCATCGTTCGCCGCGGCGAAGGAAGCGACTCTCCCAGCGATGACTTCGCGGCGCGAGGGATCGATCCTCTCGCCGAGTCGAACGAACTCGAGCACCTGCTCTTTCTCCCCTACCGTGGCCAACTGAACCGCGAGGCGACCATACGCTCCTGCGAGTTGCAGCGAAGGGCGTGGCGCGCGATGGACTAGCGCGACCGCGCGCTTCGTATCACCTGCGTCCATGGCCATTTGTGCGGCAGCAGCGAGATCGTCCACCGTCGCAGCATCGCTTTCGACAAGGGTGCTCGTCAGAGATTCCGCTGTTGCGCGATCCCCCCTTGCGAGCGCGAGTTGAATTCGCGCGCGAGTTTGAAGCGCAGGTGACGCGAACTTGGAAACGAGTTCTTCGGCATCACTGATTCGCCCCTCACGCAATATCGCACGAAGCAGCAGGTCATCGCGCCAGCCGTATCCAAATCGGTCGGGGATGTTGGCCAGCTCATCAGCAGGCAACGAGCGCCCTGTCGTATCCACGACGTGCCGCGCGACCTGGAGCTCCGCCTCGCGATAGCCCGGATATACGTGCAGCACTCGCCGCCAGAGCGTTTCAGAGTTCCGCCAAACGCGCATTTGTTCACCTGGAGCAAAAAGGAGAAGGGCGAGGATCGCGACCACTGGTAGTGCCATCCTGAGTCTCGCACTTTGAAGCGCCATCAATGCTGAGCCCAGCGCGATGACAAGCCCGACGCTCGGCAGGTAACCGTAGCGGTCCGCGACCCACGCGTAGCCGAGCGGGAGTACGCCGCTCACAGGCGAGAGTGCTATTGCATAGAACGCGATTCCGAACGTTGCGACGGGCGCACGTCTCCACGTTGCGATGGCCAAAGCGCCAGAGAGCGCGAGCACGAACACGCTCGTGATCGTTGCCCCAAGGTCGGCCGTGAACTCAGGTCGCGGATGCAGCGGTGCAAGGCCCACTGGCAGGAGCATTTTGATCGGATGCCATGCTACGTTCTGCAGCACGATGATCGCGTGGGTGATCAGCGAACCAGCGCCGACGTCGGGTGCGGAGGCGGTTTGTGCGCGCAGGTTCAGGTACATGAAGAGAACTGACAACATCCCCCAGATGACGTACGCAGGGACGCGCGACTTTACGGCATCCCTCTGGCGGATCAAGTCGTGCGCCAGCGCGATCGCAGGCCAGGTAACGATCATGCTCTTCGAAAGGAGCGAAAGGACAACAAAGAGACTTTCGAGAGGAAACCACTTGCTCCACCACTCGCGACCGACTGCTCCCGCGGCGCGGAGGTGAACCATCAGCGCGGCGAGCGCGAAGAACACGGAGAGCACGTCCTTGCGCTCGCTGAGCCAAAGCACGCTCTCGTACCGCGCGGGATGTACGCCCCACCAAATCGCAAGTCCCATCGCGGCGGTCCTACACAGACCGAACTCGAGAAGGATGCGTGCCACAAGTACGGCCGCGCCCGCGTGCCAGAGGATGTTCTGCATGCGAATGACGCTCGCTGAGAGCCCGCCGCCCAACTGCCAGTCGAGCATGTAACTCAGCATGGTCAACGGATGGTAGTTCGCAAAGTAGCTCTCGCGAAAGGTGGCGAGAATGTTCTGCAGGTTCGCGGCGCGAATGTAGGGGTTGTGCGTCAGATAGACGACGTCATCCCAGTTCGTGACCTCATAGGAAAGAGTCGGGAGATAGAACGCGATGACGGCAATCGCGGTGAACAGGAGAGCAGGCCAATGCGACGGCCGCCTCTCCATCGGCACTTCCGGGTCGGTCATCGCTTTTGGAATTTCGCCCGCGTCATCTGCCGGATGAGTTGCTCATTCAATTCGCGTTGAGGATCGCGGCCGTAGCTCAGAATGCGATGCTGCAGCGCGGCGACTTCGACGATGATCGACATGTTGCGACCGGACTCGACGGGGATCACGTATTGATGAACCTCGACGCCGTGAAAACGAATGGTCCGTTCCTGATCTGAGAATCGTTCCTCGACGACACCCTCCTTGCGTTTCACCAATTCCACGACGAGCGACACGCGCATTTCCTCGCGGACGGAGCCAAAGCCGAAGAGCAGTTCCACGTCCACGAACCCTAGCCCGCGAAGTTCCATGTGATGCTGGATGTCATTGAGCGCACGTCCGATGATGACGTTCTTGCCGATGCGTTGCAGCATCACGGCATCATCCGCGATCAATCGATGACCTCGTTCGATCAGTTCCAGTGCGACTTCTGATTTTCCGATGCCGCTCCCACCCATGATCAGAACGCCAAGCCCGAACACGTCCACGAACACACCGTGGACGCTCATTGTTGGAGCGAACTCCCTCTCGAGGTATGTCCCAAGCAGGCTGCAAAAGAGCGAGGTCTGCAGGCTCGACTTCAGCAACGGGGTCTTCGTCTCGTTGGCGAGCGCGACCATCTCCTCCGGGATCGGATTCTCGTTGGTGATGACGATGCAGGGCACGGGATACTGGAGGATGAGACGGATGCGCTTCGCTCGTTCTTCCTTCGAGAGCGTCCCGAGGTAACTGATTTCCGTGTTGCCGAAAATTTGAACTCGATCGTGAGCGAAGACATCGATGAATGCGGCCAATGCCAACCCGGGTCGGTTCCAATCCCCGTTGGTCAGGACATTTTCAAGCCCAGCCTCACCTGCAACGACATCGAGGTCTAGTTCTTCGCCTTGATCCAGCAGAAGACGGCTGACGGGGAGCTTCATAAATGGCGTTTGCCGGGTGGGATTTTGCGCAAGAGAATTGACGGGACACGGGTTGGTCAAGGTTCAATACGCGCCACCATGATGCTGATCGACCCCGCCACCCGTCGCATCCTCGACCTGGAGACGATCCTTGAACGGGTCGCGCGGCAAGCCGTTTGCTCGGCAGGACGGGAACTGGTCGAGAACCTGAGCCCATCGGCCTCTCCTGAAGAGGTCCAGTCCCGCCAGCGGCCAGTCGGCGAGGTTATCTCCCTTCTCGAGGGAAATGCGTCCATCCCGCTGGGTGGACTCTTCGACGTACAACCGACTCTCGACGAAGCCAAGATGGAGGGAGCCGCGGTCGCGCATGATCGCTGGCCGCGCCTTTGCACGTTCCTGGAAATCTGCGAGAAGATGGAGCGGTTCGCGCGCGAATCGGAGCAGAAGTTCCCCGCCCTCGCGAAAGAGGCTGGTGGCATCGTTCCGGCGCGCGATTTGCGCGAAACCATCGAACGCATCTTTGTCCGGCGCGGTGGTGTGCTCATGCCAGAGCTGCGCGATGATGCCTCCCCGACTCTGGCTGGCATTCGTCGCCGTTTGTTGAGCGCAGAACAGGGCATGATGAAGACCCTCTCGCGACTCGTGAACGACTACAACACGAAGGGCTGGTTGCAGGAGGCTTTCTCGACCGTGCGCGGCGGACGCCACGTTCTCCCTTTCAAGGCGTCGTCGAAGAACCGCATCACAGGCATCCATCACGGGAGTTCCTCCACCGGCGAGACGATCTTTGTCGAACCCGCCGAGGTCGTCGAACTCTCGAACCTGATCGACGACTTGAGGTCGGACGAATCGGTCGAGGAAGGCGTGATCCTGCGCGCGCTCACGGCGCGCCTGCGTGAGTGGGTGCCCTTTGGCGAGGACAACATGCGCCGCCTTGCGCGGATCGACATGTGGTACGCCATCGGTCGACACGCGAATGCGAACGGATGGTCGTTCCCGATGGTCGGCGAGAAGCTCGCGCTGCGCATCGTCTCGGCTCATCACCCGATGCTGCATCTGGATCGGCGGGCGGAATCAGTTCCCGTCTCGTTGGCGCTCGCAAAGGACGATCGCGTCCTCGTTTTCTCGGGGCCGAACACGGGCGGCAAGACCACTGCGATGAAGACGGTTGGCCTGACCGTGCTCCTTCTTCAATGCGGGATTCCGGCGCCGCTCTCACCCGATTCGACGTTGCCAATTTTCGACGGGGTCTTTGCAGACATCGGCGACAGCCAGGACCTCGGAGCCGGGCTTTCGACTTTCTCGGGGCATGTGCGCCGCGTCGGCACCATTCTCGACGAGATCGTCGGCACCTCGAGCGCGCTCGTCCTCCTCGACGAACTCGGCACGGGAACGGATCCGAAAGAGGGAAGCGCGCTCGCCGTCGCGATCCTGGAGGGACTCATTCGCCGAGGCGCGCTGACGCTCGCGACGAGCCACTTCGAAGCCGTGAAACTCTGGGGTGGCGAGACTGCCGGTGTTCGCAATGCGAGCTTCGCGCTCGATGAGGCGTCGCGGCGCCCGACGTATCGCGTGCGGCTCGACTTTCCAGGCGCAAGCGAAGCGCTCGAAATTGCGCACAACGAGGGACTCCCCGGTCGCATCCTCGAGCGCGCACGCGAGCTTCTCGGTCCACAGCATCTCCGATTCGGTGAACTGCTTCGCAAGATCGAGGCTCAGGAGCGCAAGCTGGCGGAATCCGTGCGCGACGCAGAGGCACGTGGCAAGGCGCTCATCGAGCAGGAGACCATCGCGCGCCAGCGTGCGGACCAACTGAGAGAGGATCGCAAGGCGGCCCGTCTCACCATGATCGTGGAGCGCGAGACCATGCTGCGCGAGGCCCGCGAACGCATCGAGAAGATGATCGCGGAGATGCCCTCAGCGGAATTCGTCCCCCAGCGGAAAAGCTACCTCACCGAGACGCGCAAGGAACTCGTGCAGGAGCAGCAATCGCTGTCCCAGGAGCGCCGCAATTTGCGCGCGCCGACCGGCTCGGGGACCGCGGATCCTTCACTCCCACGCGGGAAGAGTGTTTACGTTGGCAGTCTCGGTGATTGGGCCGAGATCATCGAAGCGCAGCCGGGGCGCGACAAGGTACGCGTGTTGATGGGCCGCATTGAGGCCGAGGTTTCGCGCGCGGACCTGTACGATCGCGACCCGGGCACGCGGGGAAACGCCTCGCGCAAGCCTGTCCTGCTGCACGAGGAACCGCCGCCGCAGCCTGCGGGAGCGAAACCGAAGAAGAGCAAGAAGTTGAAGGTTGCGGTGAATGAGCCCTTCGTGCCCGATCCTCCCGCGTACAAGAAGGGTGCAACTGGATCGCCGCGCTCCGGTGGACCTCCGCCCAAAGTGCGCATGGCAGGGGTGGTGAACACACCATCGGCGTCGGGACGGATCGTCCTCGATCTGCACGGAAAGTATGTCGAAGAGGCGATTCCTCTCCTGGACAAGCACATCGATAACGCGCTGCTTGCGAGTCTGCCTTACATCAAAGTCTGTCATGGTCAGGGATCCGGCCGACTCTATCGTGCGGTGCACGATTTCCTGCGCGATCATCCCTCGGTGAAGAATTATCGCTTCGCGGGGCAGGATGAGGGTGGCAGCGGTATGACGATCGTCGAATTCTGAGCGACCGTCACGCCTTGGTGAGCGCCGTCCGCAGACGTGGATCGATCAGCGCATAGAGAACATCGACGATGATGTTCACGACGATGAAGATCAGCGTCAGGAACATCACAACGCCCTGAACGGCGAAGATGTCCCCGCCGAGGATAGACTCAACGAGGTACTTACCCATGCCGGGCCAGGCGAAGATGGTCTCCGTAATCACGGCACCGCCGAGCAGTGCGGGAATCTCCAGCCCGATGATGGTCACGATGGGGATCAGCGCGTTTCGCAGGATGTGCTTCATGACGCCGAGCCACCGGAGCCCCTTTGCCTGCGCGGTTCGGACGAAGTCCTGACGCAAAACTTCGAGGACGGAAGAGCGCGTCATGCGCGCGACGAGCGCGCTCGTCACCGCTGCGAGAGTAATCGCCGGCAGCACGAGATGCATCGCGACGTCCTTGAACATGTCCCATTTTCCCGCGAGCGCCGTATCGATCAGCAGGAGCCCCGTTGGGCCGTCCACCTCACCGCTAAAGGTCAGGTGATATCGCTGCTGCAGCGGGAACCAGCCGAGTTTCTCCGAGAAGAAGTACGACAACATCAGCGCGAGCCAGAACACGGGCATCGAAACCGCCGTCAGCGACACGCCCATCAGCGCGTAGTCAGCGACTGTGTTTTTCCGCAGCGCCGCGACGATTCCACAGATGAGTCCTCCGCCCGCGCTGAGTATCAACGCGAAGAGCGCAAGCTCCGCCGTCGCGGGGAATCGCTCGCGTAACTCGTCCGCGACAGGTTGGCGAGTCGCCATCGACTTGCCGAAGTCGCCTTGGAAAATCCCGGTGATGAACTTGAAGTATCGCTCTGGCGCGGGCCGATCGAGCCCGAAGTCCTTGCGTAGATTCGCGACGACTTCCGGGTTGTTGCTGCGCTCACCCAACATGCGGCGCACAGGGTCGATCCTGCTGAACTCGAAGATGCAGAACACGATGAGCGAACTCCCGAGGATCATCGGGAGCGCGAGCATCAGGCGGCGCAGAATGTAGGTGAGCATGGGCGCGGCTAGGATAGCCGAAGCCGCCCCTTGGGCATCAAGGGCGGCGTTGGCCGCTCGGTGCCATGAAGAGGTAATATCCCGTGGCGAGCAGGAGCGCGAGGCCCAGCGCGGCGAGAAAGGGAAAGGACCATGCCATCGGATGAGGCTGGTTCAGATTCTCTTGATGCGGAGGCGCCGTGGCTCCCTTGCCGTACACCGCTTCTGCGGAGTTTGGTGGGGGCGCGACCGCCGCCTCGATCTTTTGGGAACCTGCAGCACCCGATTGGCCGGATGCACTTCCCGACCGCCCGCCTGAGCTGTCCTCTGTCGTTCCCGAACCCGCGGTGAATCTCGCGCCCGATGAACCATCCGTCGCAGCGGCGAGTTGCGTGCCCGAGCCACCTTCGGCTCCTGCCGCACCCGGGCGGCCACCGTCCTCTCCGGACATGCCTCCCGCATTGTCGAGCGTTGTATTGACGACGACGGCACCCTCGCCCGTTGCCGCCGTACCGCCGACTTTCTCCGTCACGTTCCCCATCTGCCCACGGGCATTCTGCCCCAGAAACATGAATCCGAGGATCACACCCACCGCGAGTAGGACGAGAATGACGACGTACTCGGTGCTGAGGGCGCCTCGGCGGCGAGTACGTTGGAGGTTGGGGGTGGACATGGCTGGTGCCTCGACCTTGCTGAGACAAATTGTCACATTGGTCTGAACTCATCTTTGCTCCGTGGCAAGCCCATATGGATGCAGAGCACGGGAGTACGGTATTGAAGCACCCCGATTTAGGGGTTTCTACTCAGGGTGTTGCGCGAGCACCCCGCGATTCGCCGCAATGATCGTTTCCATGGCTTCGATGACGATTTCGCCGGGGGGGGCGTCGCTAGCGACGGTGGCTCGCTCGCGCAACCAAGGGGTCGCGTTCGCGGGCGCCCATGAGGCGGCGGCGAGTTTCATGAATGTCCAATCCACATCCGCGTCGCCGATTGCGGCCATCTCGCTTGTCGGAATGCCCGTGACCTGTGCGAGCCACTGCAGCCCGACACCCTTGCTGAAGCGATCCGGGACAAGAGAGATCACGGCGTGTGTGCGATCCACGCGAACGCCCCCACCTGCGAGTTCGGCGAACTCGGAGATGATGACATCGAGGTCAGTGGTCGTCGCGCCATTGCGAGGAAGGAGCGTAAACTCGGCCATCTTCCCGGGCTCGTGAATGAAACGCAGTTCGCCTGCCTCGACATGCTTTCGCGCGAGGGCAGCGAGTTGGGCAAAGCGATCGTGGTCCTCGCCGCGAAAGTCGGGATGAACTCTGATCGAGCGCGTCAGCGGCTCGTACATGAGGAGTCCACCCTCGCAGAGCACCGGACTCGTCACATGCGCGTGCCGAGCCATGCACTCCACATACGGCAGCGGGCGGCCACTATTGAATGTCAGGCGCGGAACGGCGCTATCGACCTTCGCCTGCTCAGCGTACTCCCGTAGGCGATCGAAGAGCGCGCCGTCCAATCCCCACGAATCTCCTGACGTGACGCAGCCATCGAGGTCAGTGACGACGAGTCGAACAGGGCGCGGCGGAGGGGCTTGCATGGTGGTGCTCCTGGGAAAATCGAAACGAGGTCCAAATGCAAACGGGCGGCACCTTGCCGCCCGTTTGATGGTACAACCCTGCATGAAAAGCACGCGTCACACGCGAAATCAGTCCTCGTCGGCCGGCCCGAGGAGCACGCCGTTCTCGTCCATGATATCGAATGGCGTTAAGGAATGATTCGTTTCGACGATGTGTGCTCCTCGGGGGACGGCACGGGGAACCTGACCGGGGCGATAGAGTTCATATCGCACCCCATTGATGGTCGCGATCTGGTCGTTGTAGGACCGCTCCCAATCTTTCACGACGTCCTGCATCTTGACCTGCTGGTCCTCACGCCACTCGGCATAGGCAACGCGGCGGGTCTCACGTTCATTCAGGTTCGCCTGATAGCTGGCGACCATCTTGTTCTGCTTCATTTCGATATCGCGAACCTCTTCCAACCAGTTGTTGTAGAGGTCGGTTGCTTGCTTGTCCATGTCGCCAGGGCTGAAGCTCGACGCCTGCCCCTGTCCACCACCGGCCGGGGTGAAGGTGAAAAACTCTGCGGTCTGGTCGTCCACGGACTTGTTCTGATTCGCCTCAATCAAGCGCTCCGGCGTGCCTTCTTGAGACACGAAATCGCGTTCGCCGCCGGCGCCTTCCGTCGGCTTCGGATCGCCCGGGAACCGAATGTCATCCAGACCATGCTCCGTGGGGTTGTCCGCAAAGAGTGTCTGCTCGCAGTAGTTTGTCCAGAGGGCAAGTTGCTCGGAGTAGTTCGACCACTCGGCCCAGACGTTCTTGTCGGCGTTGGCTGAACCCGTAGGGAACCAATCGAGAGTGCCCGCATCCATTTGCTCGATGAAGAACGCGACGCGGTCGCGATCGAACGCGGCGGCCTCTTCGTACGAAAGACGATTGCGACGGACCATGATCTTGCCGTCCCAACGCAACTCCTCCGTGAATCGATAGGTGGAGAGGGTACGCACCGCGTCGGGCTCTGCGAGAAGCGAGCGCGCGGCGGCCGCGTTGGCTGGTGATCCGAAGGGGGAGGACGAAGGAACTGGTTCTGTCGGGGTCGGAGGAGTAAACCCGCCCGGAGCTGGGGGCTGGAATCCGCCCGGGGAAGGCGCGAATGGATCCTGAGGTAGAGGCTGCGCAGCTACGACGCCAACAAGCGCCGTGAAAGTTGCCATACCGCAGATGTTTCTGAGTCGCGTACCAGATGTCCGCATGTCGAGAAATCCCCCGAGTGTGATACCTAGCCTGAGAATGTGCCCCAATCGGGTTCACGGCAAGGGTTTTTCGAGGTTTCTGTGAGTGACAAATGCGAGGGCAACCTCTCGTCATCCCCGGTGCAATCAATCCTCGGGATCATCATCCCAAACTTCACCCGGGTCGCCGTCGAAAGCCTCGCGGAAGACTTCTCCCTTCCATAAGCCCGGGTAGCATTCCGCCTGTACACCCGCGCTTGAGAGCACATCCGCCATCTTGCGAGCCCCACTCGCGTTCTGACTATGCACGATAATCCGGCACTCGAGTTTGTCGATACCTTCGCTCGCGATCCATCGCACCAGGCCGGCCCCCGTGTCCGCCTCCGCAGAACTCGTCCCAGAGCTGCCATTCAGGTCGTGGTCCAGGAGGACCAGTCCGTAACCCCGAGTCGAGAGCTCGCGTATCGCCTCATCAACGTGGCGCACGAAACGAACATGGAGGCGGATGCCGCTGGCGCGCTCCAGTTCCTGAAAGCGCCGACGGAACTCCGCCGTGCGATGAGCGTCGTCTTCGAGGATAAGGACGCGCGTGGTGCTGCTCAACAGCGACGCCCCTTCGTGACGGATCGATCGTTGAACGTGGTCACTTCGTGGTCTTCCTGGCTCTCAGCTTGCCCGAACTCGCCGGGGTCGGCGTCGGCGCCGGCGCGGGCAGGAAGAGCAGCTTGAGGAACTCGTCATCGCGGAAGTCCTTCGACAAGAGCTTGCCTTGACGCACGATGACCAATCCCTCGGACGGGATGATGTAGAGACGCTGGTGGCCCATGCCCGCGGCCATGAAGAAATCTGGAGGGACAATTCCCGGGATGGTCGCGCTCCCCTGCCGACCAGCGCGACGATTTCCAGTCGTGATGAGCGTGTCCTCGGGATTCAGGTTCTTGAGCCAGAAAGTCAGGCCATAGTTCCCGTTCGCCGTGGTCCCCTTGACCAACTCGGGAAAGAGCGCAGCATCGACAACTTGTTTCTCATTCGCCTTACCATTCAAGCGAACGAACTCGCCGAACTTGGCCCAATCGCGTGCGGTCATTCTCGCGCCAGAGGGAAGGTGCGGATTGCCGTCGCGTCCCTTCTTCCAACTTCCGTACTCGAGCCCGATGGGTTTGAAAATGCGCCGATCCAGGTACTCGAGCGGCCCCTCGTTCTTCTCCGCCAGTTTGCGCTTCATGAACTCACCCCAGACCTGAAACGGTGTTGGGCCGTACTGGAATTTTCCAGTCGCGCCCGACTTGATCGGCATCTTCACCGCGCTCGCATATGTCGGTGGACGCCCAATGGGTCCACCGCCGACACCGCTGGTCAGATTGAGCAGTTCACGGACCGTGATCGAAGCCTTGCTCGGGTCGTTCTTCCACTCGGTGATCGTGTCGGAGACCTTTTCATCGAGTGTCAGGATGCCGTCCTCGACCGCTGCAATCGCCATGACGCCGTTGAAGCTCTTCGTCCCGCTGGCGAGTTCAGCAACCTTTGTTGCCGAATGTCCGTTGTGGTACGCCTCGTGGACGATTTTGCCGTCCTTCATGACCAATACGGACAGCCCTTTGGTCTTTCGTGAGTACTCGGCAGCGCGTTCAAACTGCGCGGCATCGATTGTCAGCCTGCTCTTCGCGGGTGCCGTGGAAGTCGATTTCTCCTGTGCTGGCGCGGCGATCGGCGCGCATGCCAATACGAGGAGGATGGTCAGAGCTCGACGAATGATCTGGTTCCTCATGGTTGGGTCCTCTCCTTCAAGTTGATGGATGTTGGAGCGAATCGTTTGCCTAAGGGTGCGTCTCCCGGATTCGTGAGACGGTAGTTTTTTGGTGGAAAGTTCTTTCCGCTGTTCAGGTTCCGGTGAAGACCTCGCATTAAATCTCACCGAGGTCTCCCACGATGCCCGATTCTCCTGTT